>Ga0256834_1000102_pt1 | contig 57423 bp, 60 predicted proteins | sample 4281140metaG_FD_190536 | JGI IMG/M metagenome (GOLD analysis project Ga0256834, IMG submission 190536) | Hydrothermal vent microbial communities from East Pacific Rise, Pacific Ocean - 4281-140 | ecosystem: Environmental > Aquatic > Marine > Hydrothermal vents | place: Pacific Ocean: East...
GATTTTTGCAAAAGTAAGATTTTTTTTCTTTTTGACAATTTTTTTTTGACAATTGTCAGGTTTTGACTAATGACAATTATGAGTCAGAAGTCATACTTATGAAATATGGGATTTATAATCTGATTATTGGGAGAGTATCTCTTATAGTATTTTAAAACAATGTATATATTAATAAAAAAGATTATCAATCAAAAAGCCATCCGAATAACCGGATGGCTTTATAATTTATAAGGTAAATTAATAATTATTGTAATACTAACTTAACAGCTTGTTTTGCGCCGTTTTCATCTTCAATTTTCACCAAATAAATACCTCTTTGTAAATTAGATACATCAATAGAAGTATTATTAAGGGACAAATCATTCATTTTTATAACTTCTTTGCCGGTAATATCAAATATAGCTATATTGGCAATAGGAGCATTTTCTGATTTGAAGTTAACAGTGTTAGTAGCAGGGTTAGGATAAACACTCAACCCTTCAATAGTTTGATTAGCAATACTACCTGTATCTACTGCTTCATCAACATATTTGAATACACCTTGGCTGGAAGGGCTGTCGGGGTCATTAGGGTCATTAAGGTGAGAGAATCCACCGCTTAAACCAAAGTCGATATCTCTAAATGCTACGGAAGTATGTTGGATTTGTCCGCCATTGGCAACGTCTAACACTTCCCAAGGGCCACCGTCAAAATTGTAATAAATTATACGTTCCCAAGTAGCACCGCCGTCTCTGCTTACTGCAGCACCGGCATGGTTATTGGTTGCATCGGCATCAACAGCAACTAACATGTCGGTTTGACCGGGAACAAAAGTAATTTCCCCACCATAGTTATTCAATCCTGTAGTCGTCATTAATGTCCAAGTTACACCACCATCAGTTGTATGATATAATTCTCCGTTACCTCTTAAAATCCAACCTTCATTGACATCTTTGAAAGTAACCGAACCGTTGTCGGCGGCACCGCCAAAGTCAGTTAGGGGTGTTTGGTAAGCATTAGGCCAAGTTAATCCCCCATCGGTTGATTTGTATAAACGTCCTTTATTGGTTGTAAACCATATAGTTGAACCGACACCAACAACACCGCCTGTATAACCGTATTCTCCGGCTAAAGGATCGGCGATATCAGATCCGGCAATAGGAGTCCAAGTAGCACCGGCATCTGTGGTGTAATACATTTCAAATTCGCCGTTGATAGGGTCGCCTTGTACAAAACCATTGTTTTGATCTACAAAATAAATGATATTACAAAAAGAGGCCGAATTGCTGTACATATTACTGGTGGTTACTTTGTTCCAAGAAGCACCTGCATCGGTTGTTTTCCATACACCGCCATTTCCAAAACTTCTTTTGTAACCGGCAACATAAGCTGTATTAGCATCGGAAGGGAAAACCATAGAAATACCCAAGTTAACCACGCCCGGTAATTGTACAGGATCATAAGCAGTCCAAGTAAGGCCTCCGTCATTAGTGTAGGCAATTGCGGAAATATCCGCGCCATTACCGGAACCGTCGTAAGCAACACTCCAAGCCACATCGGCAGAAGTGTCATTTAAAATACCAAAACGTGAAATACCACGTGATTCTTCCGTATATCCGGAATGATAAACTTCCCAACCGGGAGCCATTTGTGCCATCAAATTAAGACTGTAAAAGATGGCAAATGTAAAAAGTAGTGTTTTTTTCATAGGATTGTATGTTTATATATTTATAATTGAATGTAAAAATACGAAAAAAAAGCCTTTCTAAAGTTTAAGATTAAAATAAAAAACATCCTTTTTGAATAATAGATAATATTTGGATGTTTTTTTTACGAATATCTTAAACAACATTTGTTTGTGGTCATTTAAATATTATATCTTGGAAATAAAACAGTATATTTTTTGTATTTTTGTGTTCTTTTAAAATTAACATTATAATGACTTACAAAAACTTTTTATCATTTTTATTTATTTTATTTTTTCTTTCAGGTTTTTCACAAACCCGCAAAGAGAGAATACAAATATTATCACACTCTAACACGTCTCAATTGTTATATTTACAAAATAAATTTACCATGGCCAATACTAAAGCCAAACAAGAGGCTGTGCAGCGAGCCAAAATTATGGGCTGGCCTGTTAAAGGTATAGATCATGGGGTGGCTTTTGAGTTGGTGCGGTTAACCGCTGACGGACAACCGGTTTACTATCAAACAGAAAATTATTATGCCGCCAAGACTATTAATACGGATAAACTTTATAGCGGTGGCAACTTAGGATTGAATATTCAGGGACAAAATATGATAGTTGGCATTTGGGATGGCGGTGCCGTAAGGGCAACACACCAGTTTTTGACAGGCCGTGTTACGCAAAGAGATGGTGCTATATTTAATGGCCCCGATGATTTAAACCGGCATGCTACACACGTTACAGGCACCATGATTGCCAATGGTGTTACCAGATATCGTGGCATGGCTTTTAACGCATCGGTTTGGGCACAAGATTGGATCAATGACGACGCCGAAATGGCAGCAAGAGCCGCCGAAGGTTTGTTATTGTCTAATCATTCTTACGGTATGCGTTCTTTTAATTATTACGGTCAACGTTTGATAGATGTGTATTGGTTTGGTAAATATTCCGATGAAGCGCGTAACTGGGATGAAATTATGTTTAATGCACCTTATTACTTGGCTGTTGATGCTGCAGGTAATGATCGTTATTATGCAGCAAATGGTTCTAATAAAGGTGGTTATGATATGCTAACAGGCAATTCAACCAACAAAAATGGTCTTACGGTAGCTGCTGTAAGACGTGTTTCATCTTATTCAAGTCCTTCGAGTGTTGTAATGAGTGGTTTTAGTAATTGGGGACCCACAGATGACGGACGTATTAAGCCGGAAATAAGTGCTCAAGGAGTATCGGTTTCATCTTGCACTTCTGACACTGATACTTCTACCGACACATATGACGGCACTTCTATGGCTGCACCTACCGTTACAGGTAGTTTACTTTTGCTGCAACAGTTGTATCATGAAACTTACGGTAATTATATTAAATCGGCAACGGTCAAGGCTTTGGCTTTGCATACTGCCAGAGAAGCAGGTTCACATCCCGGACCTGATTATGCTTTTGGATGGGGATTGATGGATACGGCTAAGGCAGCAGAAACTATTGTAGATAACGGTTTATCATCTTTAATAAAAGAAATTACGTTAAATCAAGGAGAAACTTATAGTTTTACTGTTGAAGCAGATGGTACCGAGCCTTTAATGGCTAGTATTTGTTGGACTGATCCTGCCGGACATGTAATTACCGGTACACCTGCCGATTTGTTAGACAATCCCACTCCGGCTTTGGTCAATGATTTGGATATTAGAATAACCAAAAACAGCACGGTATATTATCCGTGGAAGTTGAATCCGGCTAACCCAAGTGCAGCTGCAACTACAGGCGACAATTTAGTTGATAATTTTGAAAAAATACAGGTAAATAATGCTTCCGGAAGTTATACAATTACCATTTCACATAAAGGAAATTTAAAATATAATAAACAGGATGTATCCATTATTGTAACAGGCATTAATAATCCCTTTGCCGTCAATACTACTAATGGCGCTAAACGTGCTGTTTGTACTGCTAATAACACATCTACGATTTACGAACTCTTATATACTAAAACCAATAATGTTTCCGGCGCAACAACTTTTTCGTTAAACGGTTTGCCAGCCGGTGCTTCTGCCGTTTTTTCCCCTCCCTCTTTATCTGTTAATGGTAATTTTAATTTGGAAATTACAGGCTTGGATAATGTAGCCGCAGGCTTATATAATTTGGAAGTAGTGGCAACTAATGGAGGAGCGTCGGTTATAAAGAATTTGGAATTGCATGTTTTGAAAAATGCATTTGCTCCTATGTATTTATTGGCACCTGCCGATGGTGCAATCGATTTAAAAAAGCCCTTTAACTTGGAATGGGAACCGCACCCCAATGCAGAAGAATATCAATTGCAAATTGCGGTTAACCCCGATTTTAGTAATATAATTTTAGATGAAATAGTTCCTGCAACTTCTTTTTTGATAAAAGAACATACTTACGGTATTACCGATGGTTCCACTTATTATTGGCGTGTCAAACCTAAAAATCAATGTGCTGACGGTGTTTTTTCCGAAAGTAGATCTTTTTCAACTTTACAAATACACTGTACACAAGAATTTAACACTACGTCAGTCAATATTCCTACAACTGTGAACAATACTCCAATTGAATCTCATATCAACTATTCTGCCACTAATATTATTAGTAAAACCAAAGTTTTTGTAGATATTGCCCATACCCGCATATCCGATTTGGAAATTAAGTTGATTAGTCCGTCGAATACTGAAGTCATTTTGAATCAGGCCGGAACTTGTGCAGGAAATTACCAGAACATACAAGTGGTTTATGATGATGCTTCTGAAAACTTTTTAGATTGTCATGATTCATCTCCGGCTATTAGAGATGATATGAAACCTTTTGAAACACTAAGTGTTTTAAACGGTGAAGATGCACAAGGTGATTGGACTTTACAAATAACAGATTCGGTTGATGGTGACGGTGGTTCATTAAATATGTGGGCTTTGGAAATTTGTGAAGAAATATCAGCGGCTTTAACTGATCAAAAATTTGATTTATTTAAAGTATGGCCCAATCCGTCAAACGGTCAAGTTAACATTGAATTGAATGCAGGACGTATTATTGATTTAAAACTTATGGATTTATCCGGTAGAGTAGTGTTTAGCCGTGTTTATCATAATAATGGCGATACTTTTACAAAGAGCATTATTTTGGGACATTTAAATAAAGGTGTGTATTTATTGCAAGTCCATTCTAATGACAAATCCGGCATCAAAAGAATTATCATCAAATAAAAAATATAGCATTATGCCAAATTGATTTATATTTTTAACTAAATATATGTCATTTAAACATTAAAGCCATGGCCTTTGCTGTGGCTTTTTTATACCAAATTCATTTATAGAATAGTCCAAGATGTTTTGGACTGAATCAAGGAGAACAACGCAGTTGTAGCCGTATCTACGAGCAAGTATTTTCGATGCGGAGTAAGTGATAAAGAAACGAAATATTGGTTTAATTTATATTTGTATTTGGTATTAGCAAGGCATATACGGGAAAATGATCACTATATCCGGCTTGGTAATGTCGTCCCCGGTAAGTTCTAAAAGGTTGGTTTTTATGTTTGCCTTGCCATACTTTTAAAAATGACGGTTTAAAAATATGAAAACTGTCAAAGGATAAACCTTGATCTAAAAAATTACGACTAAACATAATTTGATCAAATAAATGCCACTGTTTCTGATGATTAAGACTACCTTGGTTATTTTGATATATATTTAGTGCCGGATTAAAAAAGCGTTTGTTAAACATTATTAAATGCGCATCGTCGGGGTCGGTATTAAAATCGCCCATTAAGACAAATTTGGCTTCAGGCTGTTCGTAGTAAATATAATCCACTATTTCATTGAGTTTTTCAGCAGCACGGTATCGTTTATAATCCGATTCAAAATCTCCTTCGCGTCGCGACGGCCAATGGTTAATAATTATATGAATCGTTTCTCCAAACAGTTTGGTTTTGACATATAAAATATCGCGGGTGTTGTAAGCTTCACCTGCATCATTATACAGTGTAAGCGGATAAACTTTTGATTGTAATATTTGCACCAAATCTTTACGGTATAGCAAGGCCACATCCATACCGCGACGGTCTGCCGATTCAAAATGAACATAACCATAAGGTAGTTTTTTTAACGGTTTGCGTTTGATGATGTTTTTAATAACCCGTTTGTTTTCCACTTCGGCCAGACCTATTAAGACCGGGGACAGACCGGTTTCAGCCAGCCCTATTTGACTGATGGCAAAAGCTATTTTTTTAGACTTGTTTTCAAAACGTTTTTTGACCCAATGCATAAAACCTTTAGGTGTAAACGGGTCGTCGGCCGTATTGGGGTCATCATACGTATCAAAGAAGTTTTCCAAATTATAAAAAGCAATGCTAATTTTATCTATACCGGTTAAATCCATAAAAATCATAATTTATAAACGACAAAGTTATTATTTATAAATGAGTTTTAGTTTGGAGATTATATATTTCATAAAAAAACTTATCTTTGAAAGATAATTTTTAGCTAAATGAAGACAGGTAAATTAATCATTTTTTCGGCTCCGTCGGGCAGTGGCAAAACAACATTGGTGCATTATCTTTTGAGTAAACCGGAGCTCAATTTGGCTTTTTCGGTATCTGCAACTTCGCGGAGTAAACGCCCCAATGAAGTTGATGGTCAAGATTATTATTTTTTAAGCCCGGTCGATTTTCAAAAAAAAATAAAAGAAAATGCTTTTGTAGAATGGGAAGAAGTTTATAAAGATAACTATTACGGCACTTTAAAATCGGAAGTGGACCGCTTGCTCAAAGCCGGAAAAAATGTGATTTTTGATATAGATGTCAAAGGTGGTTTAAATATCAAACAGCAATATCCGGACAATAGTTTGGCTATTTTTGTGCAACCGCCCTCGGTGGCTGAATTGCAAAAAAGACTACAAGCCAGACAAACCGAAACACCGGACAAAATTAGGATGCGGGTAGAAAAAGCCGAATCGGAAATGCAATATGCCAAGGATTTTGACGTCATTATAGTAAACGACGATTTGAACCAAGCCAAGGAAGCGGCTTACAAAGTGGTTAAAAAATTTATTGAATCATAGTTTATGAAATCCTATGCACTTTTTTTAGTAGTTTTTTTTCTGATGTTTGCTTCGTGTAAAAAGAATAAAACTTACAATAACCCCTATCTTGAAGATGTCAGTTTCTCAATTAGTATCAATTTGGATTTACCGGAATATTCATCCTTACAATTTGCCAACAATTCGGTTTTGGTGCACAATATAGGCATCAAAGGTGTTATTGTTTTTAACACGGGCAATTCATTTACGGCTTTTGAAGCCAGTGATCCCAATCATTATCCATCGGCATGTTCAACCATGCAACCCAATCAGTTTACCTGTCGCTGCGATTGTGAAGACAATACATACAGTTTATACACCGGCCAATTAACCAGTGGCGACGGCGAATATCCTATGAAGCCTTATCATGTTACACAAAACGGAAATACTTTGCGTATTTATAATTAGCGTTGCCACGATTCAAATTTGACAAATCGCCATTTTTCAGGGTGTTTGCCGGCTTCCACTTTGTTTTCGATGCTATCGGGTAGGGCGGGAAAGAAGTCAATACCGGTTATTGTTTCAATACTGTCTACAGGCACTACAAAGTTTTTTAAAGGCTTGTCAAGGTCTTTATGTGGCACTAAAAAACCAATCATTCTTACTTTGTCAGGATTTTTATAATCTAAAACAATTTTATAAAAATAATCGGGGACGGCTACTTCTTCACGACCGATTCGTTCCAATCCGGGTTGTAATATACCGCCGGTAACTATATATAATTTACCGTATCTTTTGACCCAATAGCGGACTTGTTTCTCCAAATTATTCCAGATGCCACTATTAAAATAATGATCCATAGGACTGACATTAGACGTGTAGAAAGTTTCGTCAAAAGCTTCTGTTGAAAAACGGCGGTCGGCAGCCGGCAGCAAATGGCCTTTTTCATAGCCGTTGGGATAATAGTTTTTATAGTGCGCCGATTTGGTTTTAACTTGTGGGTCGCGAATAAAACGGGGGCGTTCTATTTGTCTGTAACTTAACTGTTTTGGGCTTAAACTATAAGCCACCCATTCGGCATTTTCATAATCTTCATTATAAGACAAGCTGTAATAATGATGTTTTACTACTTGTCCGGTGGTTGATGTGGGTAAATAATTAAAAGTGTCTTTTTCTATATTTACCGCCGGTTCTTGTGATATAGATGTATTGTTTTGACAGCCAATCATCAAGCTTGTTATAATAAAATATATAAATTTTTTAAGCATATATAGTTATTGAAGTATTAAACCAAATGTTGCAAATCTTTGATTTCGCCAATCATATTGACAGCAATTTTATAGTTTTTGGGATTTATTTTATTATGTTTTGAAATAAAAATACGTTCAAAACCCAACTTTTCGGCTTCGGAAATACGTTGTTCTATACGTGTGACGGGACGCACTTCGCCGGTCAATCCCAATTCGCCTACAAAGGCCCACTGTGCCGATACGGGGCTGTCATTATTTGAAGACAAAATGGCTGCTGCCACTGCCAAATCAATAGCAGGATCATCAATGCGAATACCACCGGTGATGTTTAAAAAGACATCTTTGCCTGAGAGTTTAATACCCATTCTTTTTTCTAAAACAGCCAAAATCATATGCAGTCTTTTGATATCGTAGCCGGTGGTGGTGCGTTGTGGCGTGCCGTAAACTGCAGGGCTGACCAGGGCTTGCACTTCAATCAATAAAGGGCGGACGCCTTCCATGGCTACTGCTATTACCGTGCCGCTTAACCCTGATTCGTTAGAGGATAGTAATAGTTTAGACGGATTTTTTATTTCGCGCAGTCCTTTGTTATACATTTCAAAAATCCCTATCTCGTGGGTAGAGCCGAAACGGTTTTTTTGAGCCCGCAATATGCGAAACAAATGATTGCGGTCACCTTCAAATTGCAATACCGTGTCCACCATGTGTTCCAGCACTTTGGGGCCTGCTATTTGTCCTTCTTTATTGATATGACCTATGATAAACACCGGCACGTGATTTTGCTTGGCATATTTGATAATTTCTCCGGCCGATTCACGTATTTGCGATATACTGCCGGCAGACGATTCGATAAAGTCACTGTGCAGAGTTTGAATGGAATCAATAATCAAGATGCCGGGTTTGTTGTGTTGCAAAGTATGCAATATTTTTTGCACATTGGTTTCAAACAGTAATTGCATTTGACCGGCGTCGGTGCCTATGCGTTGTGCCCGCATTTTAATCTGTTTGGGACTTTCTTCGCCCGAAATATAAAGTGTGTTTAATGGTAAATGGAGCGCCACTTGCAGCATTAAGGTCGATTTGCCAATACCGGGTTCGCCACCGAGTAATATGACACTGCCGGGCACTATACCACCGCCCAATACACGATCCAATTCTTCATTATTGGTTTTGATGCGGTATTCCGATTCGGTATCAATATCCGATAATTTGATCAATTTGCTTTGCCCGGGTTTGACACCGGTTTTGGCTTCTTTTTTAGACACTACTTCTTCAACTATGGTGTTCCATTGTTTGCAAGCAGTGCATTGCCCCATCCATTTTGAATATTGTGCGCCACAGTTTTGACAATAATATGTGGTTTTTACTTTCACTTATTCGTGCAATTTTTTCAAGACGACTTTTTCTATCTTTTTTTGATTGGCTTTGTTTATTTTGATATGAAAATGATCAATGTCAAAAGCTTCGTTTTCCTCGGGAATTTCGCCTATTTTAGACAAGATATAACCGCCCAAGGTTTCATAAGATTCATCTTCGGGAATGTTTAAATGGTATTTTTTATTCAAATCTTCAATTTCATGTCGCCCCGACAAAATAAAGGTGTTTTCGTCTATTTGTTTTTCAAACAATTCATTTTTGTCGTGTTCGTCTTCTATTTCGCCAAAAATTTCTTCTATAATATCTTCAAGTGTAATTAATCCGGCCGTACCACCGTATTCGTCCAAAACTATGGCAATGTTTTTTTTCTTTTTGGTCATTAGTTTGAGCAGTTCGTGTATTGAAATAGTTTCGGGGACAAATAATACTTTCCGTATAACGGACTTTAGATTTTTAGGATTTTGAAACAGTTCAAACGAATGTATATAACCAATGACATCATCAATATTATCATGATAAACAATAATTTTAGACAAACCCGAATCTATGAATTTTTGTTTTAATTCTTCTATGGATGCATCATCTTCAATGGCTACAATTTCGGTGCGCGGTATCATTATTTCGCGGGCTTTGACATCGATAAAGTCCATGGCATTGTTTAAAATTTCCAATTCTTTATCGGTTTCGCCCTCTTGTTTTTCGGCATGTTCGAGTTTTTGTGATATAAATTTGGCCAATTCCACTTTGGTTACAGCGTCTTGCACATCGGCGGTTTTGGTTTTAAAAAAATATTTTAGAATAAAATTGGACAAGCGCAAGATAAATTGGGTTACAGGCCAAAATATAACATAAATAATATAAGCGGGTATGGCAAACAAACGTAATAATTTATTGGCATATAACTGAAAAATGACTTTGGGCAAAAATTCCGCTGTGAATAAAATCACCAAGGTGGATATCAAGGTTTGCAATAGCAGTTCGTTAAAACCATGTATATGCGGCCAATATATTTTTAAATAGCGCGTGATGATATCACCCATAAAAAAACCATAGATAACCAAAGCAACATTGTTGCCTACCAGCATGGTGGTGATAAAATCGGAAGGTTTTTTAGTCAGTTTTTGTAATATATTGGCTACCACACCTTGATTCTGTTTATCAATGGCCAATTGCACCCGGTCGGCACTGACAAAAGCTATTTCCATGCCCGAAAAAAAAGCAGATAACAATAAAAGGCTTAAAATAATAATGATATCTAATTCCATTGTTTCAAAATCGTTATACAAATATACGGCAATTTTTACCAAATAAAATAGTCAAACTTATAGCCGCTGGCGGATGGCTTCATACAAAATAATACCGCAAGCTACCGAGACATTGAGAGAGTCCATTTTGGGGGACATAGGCAGTTTGGCACGTGCTTGGCTCATTTGTAGCAACGATTTGTTGATTCCTTTGCCTTCGCTACCCATAATTAAAGCAAAGTCAGGTTTTAGGTCTATATTATATACCAAAGTATCCGATTTTTCTGTGGCAGCTACTATTTTAATATCGTGAGCTTGTAACAAGAAAATAGCATCTTTTAAGTGTTTTACTTTTATAATAGGGATTTTAAAAATACCACCTGCAGATGTTTTAACGACATCTTCATTGACCGGTGCACTATTGTTTTCAGGAATAATTATACCATCGGCATCAACGGCAACAGCTGTTCTGACAATGGCACCGAAATTGCGCGGATCGGTAATGCCGTCGAGCAAAATAAAACTGCGGGCTTTGCCGGCCGGTTTTTCCAAGATATCTTCCAAGGTATAAAAGGTAATGGGACTGACAAAAGCAACAACACCTTGATGGTTGTCCCGGGTCAGGCGGTTTATTTTTTCAACAGGTACTGTTTTGTAGGTGATGTTTTTGTTTTTTAACAGTGACAGTAGTTCTTGTGACAAGCTGCCTTTAAGATTTTTTTGAATAAAAATTTTATCAATTTGTTTGCCGGAGTTGATGGCTTCCATAACCGGATGAAGCCCGTATATCATATTGTTTTTCATATTGCAAAATTACAACATTATCCTGTATGATGGTTAATATTAAAAAAAGCTGTCTCAAAAGTATCTTTTATAATACCAAATCGATTTATAAAATAGTCCAAAATATTTTGGACTATTTTTTGCTTAATCAAGGAGAAAAACGCAGTAGTAGCGTAGCTACAGACAAGTATTTTCGACGCTGAGTAAGTGAAAAAGAAACGAAATATTGGACTATTTTGTATGTCGTTTTGATATAATACATTAACAAAAAGCATTAATTGTTAAGTTATTGATTGTCAAGCAAAAGATTTTCCATTCCGTAAAAACGGGATTCAAAATGACAGAAAATTTCACCTTTTGAGACAGCTTCTTTGTTATTACAGAATCTGACAATGGGATTTATTGTCTTTTTAAAAAGTAATGGTTACGCCTCCCAATACATTAAATCCGGCTTGTGGAAAATAATATGGTGTATCGCCCCACATATAGCCGTTAGAAGCATATTTTTTATTGAAAATATTATTTAGTTTTAAGCTTAAATTTAAGTTTTTAAAAGATTGTCCTGACAACTGGTAGGACATAAATATGTTTTCAGTCCAATATGCATCCAGTTTTGAAGCGGCAATATTGCGATTGTCCATATATTGTTCGCTAACATATTTGGTAATAGCTTGTATATTAAATGATTTTACGGGTTTAAAACTGATAATGCCGGCTCCAATCAGACTTGGTGAGTAGGCAATTTGTGTATTTTTAAAACCTGCATACTCATCGTTTCTGTTATCACTTAGGGTCAAATTGGCTTGTAGTTGCCATTTATTAGCAGCTTGATAAGCGGTTTGCAATTCGACACCTATACGATGACTTTTACCCACATTGGCTTTGATTGGATCGCCGGTATTCGTTATTTTGCCGGTCAAAACCAATTGGTTTTCATAAAACATGCCATATAAATTAACCTCTGTTTTTAGTTTATCATTACGGTATTTCCAACCGGCTTCAATATCATTCAAGGTTTCGGCTTCAGGTTTGCTGCCGGTAGCATATTTGTAGTCGGAACGATTGGGTTCGCGGTGTGTCTGTGCTATGGAAATATATAAATCATTTTGTAAATTCAGATTGTAAGACAATCCTAATTTGGGGTTGATAAAAAAGAAATTATCAGATATTTCAATAGGAATTTGCCAACCTTTAGTGCCTGTTACTTGGTAGTCAATGCGTCTAAATTGCACATCGGTAAACAATTTTAATTTAGGGCTGATTTGATATAAGGCTTTGGCAAAACCGTTAACCGACTTTTTGAGACCTGTATTGCGATAATATTCGTGGTCATAAGCGCTGTTGAAAGCATTTTTAGCCCAAATAATACGGCCGAAATGACGCCCGTCATATTCATTGGCAGCCAGCCCGAAGGTGTATTGAGCGGTTTCTGTTTTATAGCTGAGTGAGGCGGCTAATCCATAAAAATCATTGTCGAGCCATTTGCGTTGGATTATATCGGTTTGTTCTATGATTTCTCCGTTGGCAGTAAATGAGCTTAAGCCGTATTTACTCAAACTTTTATCTTGTTCATACTCTTCGTAATAACCGCGTCCGTATGTGTAATGAGCTGCCAAATGGAGTTTTAAATCTTGACTGAAACGGTGGCTGTAATGCAATTGGTAATGATCTTGCCGGTAATCGTCCACTTGGTTGTCATAATAGTCAATTACATTCCAATTGCTGTCGTATATGGCACCGGCGTAGTTAAAGGTGGGGTTGGTTTCAAAAGTCGCTTTGTCAAGACCGTACCAAGCTTGGTAAGTGCGTTCGTGTCCTCCGAAAATAATGGCTTTTAAGGTGTTTTTTTGGTCTTTATAGGCGCCGGATACATAATAAGATTTTAAATCGGATGATGCCCGGTCAATGTAACCGTCCGAAGTGGTTTTTGAAAAATGACCGCTAAATTCGAAATGTTTGTTAAGCAGACCGGTGCTACCTTTGACACCATATTTTTTGGTGTTAAAACTACCGTAACCGGCTTGAACGGTAGCATAAGCTTTTGGGCTGATTTTATCGGTTTGCAAATTAAGGGCAGCACCAAAAGCACCGGTTCCAAAACTTGATGTAGCTACACCTCGTTGTATTTGGATACTTTCGGTATTGGCGGCAATATCCGGAATATCTACCCAATAGACACTTTGCGATTCGGGGTCGTTAAAAGGTATGCCGTTTAAGGTCACATTGATTTGTTGCGAACTGATACCTCTAATTCTAATACCTGTATAACCGATACCGGCGCCGGCGTCGGATGTAACCACCACGCTTGGTAAAGTTTCGAGTAAATAAGGCACGTCTTGTCCTACATTTTGAACAACTATGGTTTTTTTAGACAGATTGGTCTGAGCCACCGGCATGCCGGAGGTTGCTTTTACGGCATTGATTAAAACTTCGCCCAGTTGTTCAATAGCCGGTTGTAATTTAATAAGCAGATAAGTATCTCGCTGAGCTATTACTACGGTTTTTTTGGGCTTATAACCCGTGTAAGAAACCGCTAAGGTGTATTTGCCCGGTTTTACAGCAAAGACAAATTCGCCGTTTTGTCCGGTGATTTGCTGCTGGTGGGTTTCTAATAATTCTACATTGGCACCTTTTAAGATTTCATTGTTTTCACCGGTTACTTTACCGTTGATTTTGATGTCTTGTGCCGGAAGAATATACCATCCCGACAAGAAAATTAGTAATAAAAATTGTTTCATTTGGTTTGTTTTTTACGGTTATAAATAAAATTATAGGTAAAAAACAAGGGAAGTTGCAAATCAAAATATTAGCTTCCTTAACAGCATTACCTGTTCAGGTTCTAAGGGTATGATCTCAGCTCGTTATTTTGAGCACCCCTGTTTTTATCACCGGCAAAGATAATTGATTTTGTTACAAATTTGTATAAAAAGTAAAAAAATGTGATAAAGAAATTATTTTTTTATAACAGCATTTTTAAAAGTGTTTTTGTCACGAATGCATGATTGATTTCAGATTAACGATTCCGGGTGGCGGATTTGGTATAAACATGCGATTCTCTATGTATGTCGAACAAAATGAAGTGAAAAAATTTGCTTAAAACATCTAATCATTCCGGTATTATCAATGTATATGCTACTGGTTTTATTGAGAAAAATAATGATAAAATCAGTATTTCGTTTATACCTAAGTCAATTATTTTTTTATATCAAAACTTACAGGCAATTGGTATTGCATAGTAACCGGAGTTTGCCCTTTTTTAGCCGGAATAATTTTTGGCAGTTTTGATAAAACACGTTGCATTTCGGTATTTAACGAGTCATAAGGTGAGTTGATATGAATTTCAGTGAGACTACCATCGGTGTCAATGATAAAAGTGATAAGCATTTGCACACTGGAACTGTCTTTAATACTAAATAAAATATCCTGATTAAAATTACCGGCAATAAAGTCGAGTAATTTTTCTTTTAAACAAGGCATTTTTTCTTTAGCTGTTTCACAACCCGGATATACCGGCATGCTATCGGGACGGCTTTGTGCCATAACCGGTGTCATAAAATAAAGAAAGGCAAAAATAAATATCGCAACTCTCATACTTATTAATTTTTAACAAAAATACAGGAATTTTGTTAATGGCTAAGTATATTTTAGGCAAAATATCCAAATTGAAACAAAATACCATCTAAAAATCAATATATTTTGGTAAATTTATTGGACTTAAATTAGAGGGCAGGTCGTATACTATATACTACATTTTAAGATATAGTGTATGATAGCTTGGTATTTTTGTTATTAAAACTATTTATTAAATTATGAAAAAAATCGTAGGTTTCTCATTATTTTTATTGGTATTTGCCGGCTACTATTTCAGTATGTCCGGTTCTAAAGTATTGCCGGAAAGAAAACATCCGGTTGATTTTAACCAAATGGAACACAGGGCTTTACATATAGCTCGACAAATCATAAAAAGAGCTTATTATGGTAGTTTGGTTACCATAGACAAAAACGGAACACCTAAGGTAAGGTTGATGGAGCCTTTTGCTCCGGATTCATTGTTTGTCATATATTTGGCTACCAATCCGAATAGTAGAAAAGCACAAGAAATTAAGCACAATCATACCGTATCCCTACATTATGTTGACGAGCCGCGAACCGGTTATGTTTCCTTATACGGCAAGGCTTTTATTGTAAATGATGACAGCTTGAAACAAACGATGTGGAAAGAGGGGTGGCAAAAATTTTATCCCAACAGGGACAAGGATTATATGCTCATCAAATTTGTGCCCGATTATTTGGAATTAATTAGCATTCGTGATCAAATTACCGGTGATAAGAAATCGTGGCATCCTTTAAAAGTTGATTTTTTAAAGCAATGATTATGAAACTGTTGCAAGAAGTTTCTTATGTTAAATTAGTCTTATTTGCATTAGCGCCTTTGATATTTGCCGGATTGATACTGTTTCCTGAAGTCTTGGATCCGGACAAGCCGGTTATAGCTTATATGGCAGGCATTGCCTTATTGATGGCTATTTGGTGGATGACTGAAATCGTGCCTTTGGCGGTTACTGCATTGTTGCCTGTGGCACTTTTTCCATTACTGGGTATTATGAGCGGCAAGACAGTCGCTTCCACTTATTTTAATCATATTATTTTTTTGTTTATTGGTGGATTTTTAATGGCTTTGGCCATGGAAAAATGGCATTTACACAGGCGAATTGCCTTGCGTTTACTTTTGCTGATAGGTTTGAGTCCATCAAGGCTTTTATTAGGCTTTATGTTAACTTCCGCTTTTTTGTCTATGTGGGTTTCTAATACGGCCACTACTATGATGATGGTACCGATTTTATTATCCATAATAGCAAAAATGGAAGAAATGAACCGCTCATCCGCTTTAAAAAAAATGGAAAAAGGTTTGTTGTTAAGTATTGCTTATGCCGCTTCTATAGGAGGCGTAGCGACATTGATAGGCACGCCACCCAATTTGTCTTTTGTGCGGATATTTAAAATTTATTTTCCGGACGCCCCTGACATTTCTTTTGCGCAATGGCTGTTGTTTGCGTTGCCATTATCCCTTATTTTATTAGCCGTCACTTATATTTATTTGTATTTACTGTTTTTTAAAAAAAGCCAAGTAAATTTTACGGACGGCCAAACAGTAATCGAACAAGAATATAAACAATTGGGTCCTATGCAATATGAAGAAAAATGGGTGTTGGGTTTATTTATCACTTTGGCTTTATTATGGTTATTTCGTCGTCCTATAGATTTGGGATATTTTACTATCCCGGGTTGGTCACAAATATTTAGACATCAAAAATGGATAACGGACGGCAATGTTGCTATTTTAATTGGCGTTTTATTATTTTTGATTCCCGCCAAAAACCAAACAAAATCATATTTTTTGATGGATTGGCGCACTGCAGAGCGAATACCTTGGGGTATCATTTTGCTGTTTGGGGGTGGTTTTGCATTAGCCAGTGGGTTTAAAGATTCGGGTTTGTCGGCTTTTATAGGACAACATTTAAGCGGCTTACAATCATGGCATCCTATTCTTATTTTGTTGATTATCATTACTACCATTACATTTTTAACCGAATTGACTTCCAATACAGCCACGGTTGAAACTTTTTTACCGATATTGGCGGCTATGGCAGTGGCGACACAAGTCAATCCCTTATTTTTAATGATACCGGCTACTATTGCCGGCTCTTTTGCTTTTATGTTACCGGTAGCTACACCACCTAATGCCATAGTTTTTGGTAGCAAAAAATTAAAAATTGCAGATATGATGCAAACCGGTTTTTGGTTAAATATTATGGCTATTCTTATTTTAACCTTAGTAGCTTACTTGTATATGAATTGGGTGTTTGGTATCAATTTACAGACTATGCCTAATTGGGCACAATAAAAAAGGCTACCTTGAAGGCAGCCTTTTTAAATTTATGTTTCTATTTTTTTAGTAAAGCGGTGTATTAATATCAATTGTGCCCGGATAATTGTCATTTGCATCCTCTTCATTTTGCGGATAGATAAATCTTAAAGGTTGTCCCGAATATTTTGGGTCCCCGTTATCATCATAATGCAAGCGCATGTATTGTGGTACATCAGGATCGTTAAAACTTCTTGAAAAATCTATAAATGATTCATAATCACCAATAAAGAAAATATATCTTTCTTCAAATATTTCTCTAAAAAAGGCTTTAACAGGATCAATATTATCAGTATTTTCAATACCACCATGATCAAAATCCGAACTCGTATAAGGTTGGAAATCGCCGGAGCCAAATCCTCCACTGTAATTGCCTGCAGTTAATAAGGCTCTGTAAGTATTATAATAATTGAGGGCATCGTCAATTCTATTTGCGTTACCGGTATTTCTCAATGTAGCTTCGGTTGCAATTAATAACATTTCACCATAAGTGACTAAAGGCATATTCCCGAAAAACAAACCGGTTCCTGAAGCGGTGGCATTAACATTAAGACCGTCTCCGGTATAATAATATGATTTACGAGTATCGGTGGTTTTAGAGTTATTTCTGAGGCCGTTTAATAGCCTTTTGTGTGCCCATGCTTCATTTGCTTTTAAATCACCGGATCTTTGATAATCAAATTGTTTGGTAGGGTTCCATTTTGAGTAAGGAGCATCTTCGTTACTGTCAAATTGGGCATATAAATCTTCATTTACATTTGAGGGGCCTAGAAGTGCTTCACTAAGTGCCAAATCGTATTGACGAGTATGTAAATAAAAACGGGCTTTGAGTGCGTGGGCTATTTTAACCCATTTATGTGAATCACCGGTAAAATAAATATCACGTTCCTCCGGTATATTACCAACATTTGAGTTTAAATCATCAATGGCTTCATCTAACAAATTTTGTACTTGTTGAAAAACTTGCGCTTGCGAATCGTAAACAGGATCAGGGTATTGATCAAAATCATTTAATTGAGAAAACGGCACATCTCCCCATAGAGAAGTTACCACGCCACCTGCCCAGGCTTTATATAGTTTGCCAATACCTCTTAACACGATATTGCCATCGTCATTTGCCATTTTAACGAGTAAGTCGGCTTGGCTCATTGTTAGGTATGCTTCACTCCATGGATTGTTAAAATCAGTTCCATCTGCATTATTCCAATTATCAAGTGATTTATATTGCCGGTCTGCTCCTGTGGCTTGGTTCATCCACATTAAAGCCATTCTCATACCATCTGCTTTATTAAAAAATTGATTTTCGAGCATAACAGCAGTCATTTCTTGTTCAGCTAAGGTAAATGTTATACCGTGAGGGTCCTCGTAGTAATCTTCTACAAATTTTTTACACGAAACACTTGATAAGAGTATCGCAATGTTTAATATTAATATTTTTATATGTTTCATAGTTGTCATAATTAAAAGTTAATTATTGTGGTAAATATAAAGGATTTAGTGGTGGGGTGGTTAAAGTATTGTAAACCACGGCCGCGACTGGACCCACTTAAATTACTTTCGGGGTCTATATGCCAATTTTTATCTTTGGTCCATAAATATAAATTGCGACCTGTAACACCGAAATAAATAGATTTAATTTTACTTACACCAAAAGTTTTTCCTTTAAAGGTGTAGCCAGCAGATACTTCTCTTAATTTAATCCATGTGGCATCTCTAAAAAACTGTGTGCCAACAGGGCCAAATCCTCCGCCGATACCGGTATACCAAATTTCATCTAATAACACTTCTCCGGCCCCAAAGTCTTTGACATTACCACGCACGGTATAAGTTCCATCACCATTATTTACTCCCCATATTTTTTGAGAAAAAACCAATGACTGTACGGTTTCACCTTTTGAGTTAACCATACTACCATCTACAGTTACTTCGTTTGCAGTTTCAAGCGTTCGACCAAAATAGGTCAGAGCACCATAGGTACCATCCCAAGATTTACCTCCGAAGGAACCGTCAACTAAAACTTTAAATTTAAATTTCTTATAGCGTAGGTTAGTATAGATACTGGCTTTAAAATCGGCATTAGGATCACCGGCAAATTCTTTATCACCCTTAACTGGAAATCCGTTATCATCTAATACATATCCATTATTATCTCTTTTAAAATCACCGGAACGTAAAATACCGTAACCATATCCTTCGGCAACGCCGGATGATGTTGAAATGAAACCGTCAAGGGGTATATATTTACTTCCTTCTATATGTACTACTTTATTTTTATTTTGTGTAAAAGTTCCACCAAAGGTTAAATTTATATTAGGTTTACTGATTGTGACATAACTGGCCTCTAATTCAAAACCTTTGTTAGTCATAGATGCCACATTACTCCAACGTTTTGTAAAACCTGTAGCTGCAGGAACACTTACAGGTAATATTAAATCTTCAGATTTGCTGTCATAGTAAGAAAGGTTTAATGATAAACGTCGATTGAACATTTTAACATCTGCACCAAATTCAATTTCTGTTGTAATTTCCGGTTTTAATTTAGGATTGCCATTTCTGGGAGAACGCCAAAAAGCGCCACCATATCCACCGGCTGACCAGTAAGAAGCATAGCCGTCACGATCAGAAGCGTTAACATAATAAGTTGTAAGAAAATATGTTCCTGAAGGTTCGTTCCCAACTTTAGACCAATTTGTTCTTAAGGTTAGTTGGTTTAACAAGTTACTATCTTTATCTTTAAAATATTTTAAGTTGGCTACATCAAAAGCTAGTGAAACAGATGGATATGAAATAAGGCCATAATAACCTGACGAACGTTCTGCTCGCTCGGTTAAGGTTAAATAGGCTAAATCTTTATATGTTAAAGTAGCTGTTCCGTATCCAGAATTTTTTCTTTTAACATATCCACCAATACCAGGGTATCTTTTGTCAGGAGTTGCATTTCCGGCATTTGAATTTTCAATAGGTAGCAAGAAATCATAATAATAAACCCAGTCATAATCATATTCTCTATGGAACCAATTTGTTCCTATCATCATATCCAATGTTAGATCTTTAACAATTTCTGTATTTATTTGGGCTATTAAATCTCCACTCAATTGTAAAGAATTGTATATATAAGTGCTATAACTTCCTTTTGGCTCTTCGCCGCTACTTGTAGGAAAATAGGAGTCAGCTTGTTCTCCTGCATAGTCTACGCCGGCTTTGGCAATAAGTTTTAACCATTCATTTACTTGATATCCGAAATTAGTACCGGCTATAATATGATTGGAGTAATAGGGGTTTTTTTGTTTATTTACTGTAAACAAAGGATTGCTATATCCCGGATTTCCTTTATAGAAAGTTCCAACAGGAGCCCTGTAACTACGATGGCTAAACTTTGAAATACTACCATATTCATGCCGTTCTCCATAATATCCGGAATTGTCAAAATCAGCAGGCGTTCTATATAAACCTAATAACAAACCGGATAAGTTAGATCCTTTTTGAATCGCATTTTGTTTGGTATTGGCATATTGAATATTGGTTTTTATTTTTAATTTTTTGGTAGGACTGATAATTGTATTAAAATTGACACCTATTTTTTTATAATAACTTTGGGCAAAAATACCTGTTTGATCCAAATGATTAAATCCTAAAAAATATCGGGCTTTATCGGTAGCGGTTGATAATTGTATGGAGTTTCTAAGTGTGGTTCCGGCACCGATAACGGCATCATAATTTTTTTTATTGTAAGTTTTAGTTGAGTTTTTTTGAAAAACCATACCCCATTTATTACCGTCTTGGTCTTCAAAGTATAACGAATTGGCTTCATCATTTGGAATATAGGATGTTAAATCAGGAGCTCCGGAGCGCTCGGATATTTTATCTCCCCAGGATCCTGATTTGTCAAAGAATTGTCCTGGTAAAGGGTATTTACCCTCCTTTCCTTGACCAAAAGTATCTTGTAAGGGAAATTTGGTTAAGGCATTGTCAATGCCATAAGAACTGGTTATGGTGACATTAATTTGACCTTTTTTGGCACTCTTTCCTTTTTTAGTGGTAATAATAACGACACCATTGGCTCCTTTTGAGCCCCAAAGTGCTGCCGCAGATCCGCCTTTAAGGATTTTAATACTGGCAATATTGTTAGGGTCAATATCGGCAATTTTTGAAGGACGTTCTACACCGGCTACGCCACTTCCGTAAATGTCATCTACAACGGGAACGCCGTCAACTACAAACAGTGGTTTGTTACTTAATATAATTGATTTTGGACCCCGTATGGTTATATTGGTAGATGCCCCGGGATCTCCGGAAGCTAAGTTAATATTAACACCGGAGACTTTACCTGACAACGCTGCAACAGGGTCACTTTCTCCGGAGGTTAATAGGGTTTTGGCTTTAACATTTGATATAGCTATACCCTTTTGACTGCTTTTTTTCACCTCTACACCCAAAGCATTGATAGTTACAGCTTTAAGCATCTCTTGTGCTTCTCTAAGACTGACATTGATAACTTTTTTATCCCCAACTTTTTTTGAGGTATTTTGATAGCCTATAAAAGAAAAGACCAGCGTTTGTCCTTTTTGAGCTTTAATCTTATAGTGACCGTCAAAATCCGTTGAAGTTCCGGCTTGGGTACCTTTTATTGCTACATTGACACCCGGCAATGGTTCACCGGTTTCTGCGTCCGTAACCGTACCTGTAATAATACCATTTTGTGCAAAGGTTAATTGAGTTGCCAATGCAAAAATGAGCATGAGTAAAACATGATAATTTTTTTTCATATTGAGTTATTTTGTTTAAACAAATTTTTAATAAAACAAAGATGGTAAAAATTTGTTATAAAACATAATTTATGTAACTGTTCGTATATATTTTTTCGAATATTTGAATAATATTCTTTCTGATTATGTATTTTATTAAATATCATTAAATTGTATTTAATTTTTGACAATAAATTTTTTAATATTTTTTGTCAAAAAAAAGAGACTGCCTTTTGTGACAGCCTCTTTTATATATTATACTGGGTTCAATTTTATTGATCCCACCATATTCTACTGGTATTTTTATCAGCAGGAGGTACTAGTGCATTAACACCCGATTGATAATTAGCTCCATTTAAACCTGATTCGTCAGATGGATAGATATATCTTCTCGGAATATTTCCATCATTTAAATAATCATGTGCAGGTTGTAAAGCCGGGAATCCTGTTCTTCTCCATTCAGCCCAAGCGTCAAAACCTTGAGGGAATAAGCTTACCCATTTTTCTTCAGCAATTACTTGACCATAATCACCAGCATTTGCATCAGCTACACGTGCTGCAGCATATATAGGAGCATATGTGGGAAGTTCATTTTCATCAGCTATGTTAGGAGCAGATCCTCCATTTGCAATGATAGGTTTAACTTTATGATCATTAAGAGATTCATAAGATTTAATAATTCCTTGAGTTAACATATCATCTTTAACTTCGCCTGTCCAACCCAAATTGGCAGCATCAGCTCTGTTTAAATATGTATAAGAAGCGGTTAATAAAGGCAATGATGCTTTTACATTCCAGAAATAAGTTCTATTCATTTGAGCATCACCACTTTGAACAGCTGCATAACCGTATGGACGTCCATCAGCTGTTGGGTCAGTTGAATAGATATTGATACGTTTATCGTTGGTGTGGTTTGAAGTAGGATTCAAAGCTCCCGCACCATGTAAAGCATCGGTAAACTCCTGGGATAAGTTATAATCTTTGGCTCTATTTCGAGACCAAGGGTTATTTTGGCCGGGAGAGCTGTTATAAAAACTAAACCAAGCTTCATCGCTAACTGTTTCAATAACACCAGCGGGATCATTTAAGGCAGCATTAAATTCAGTGGCAGCATAATCAGCAGCGCCTGGATATTTTTTTGATAATTGTAAACTGGCTTGCAGAATGAATGAGTTGGCAAATTTCTTCCATTTTGTCATGTCGCCATTATAGATAATGTCACCAATCGGGCCTGTTTTGCTTTCATCCATCAAATCACGAGCTTCTTTTACTTTGGCAATAATGCCTTTATACACATCTTCTTGATTGTCATAGGCTGGTGTTAAATTATCCAATCCTTTCATAGCTTCGCTATAAGGAATATTTCCAAATAAATCGGTTACTCTTTTATATATCACCGATTGAAAAACCATAGCTACGGCTTTTTGGTTTTCAGGTGCTCCTTTACTAACAACTGTGGGTGTGATATTATCACTATCGCTAAGAAAGTCTATTACTTCTTGCAATTCACTTATTTCATTGGAATAATATTGCCCCCAATAAGAAGCAACCTCATTATATCTCATCTCGTCAGTATAAACATTTTGAGTTTGATACTGTACGTACAAAGTTGGTCTGATTAGATACTCTCTACCTGTTATTGTGGCATAATTAACCATTGCTGCCGTCAATAAGGTTTGAGGATCTGTTGAAGTAGGGCCATTGGTGTTTTCATTAATATCACCAAAATCTACATTTTTACAAGCCCCAATAGTAAGGGCAATTGTTACAAATAATATTATTGTTTTTAAGTTTTTCATTTTTCTAGAATTTTAATTTTAAGTTCATACCAAAACTTCTAGTACCTGGCAATTGACCATTTTCACCATAAGTTTGGGCCAATTCCGAAGGATCCCAGCCGTGAACGTTATCACTAGCAACGGCAATCATCATTAAGTTACGACCAATTATTCCTATAGAAGCGCTTTTAACAGCCTTACCTAAGAATCCTTTAGGGAAGTTATAATTTAAAGCAACTTCTCGAAGTTTAATGTAACTGGCATCATGTACAAAAGGCTCAGCCAATCGGTTACCATACCATTGTGTTGCCCAGTCATGAGCTTCAATATAATTGTCATAAGGTGTACCATCGGCAAGTACAGCTTGAATATGTACACCACCACCGTCAGCTACTGCATCACGTTTTGGATTACCTTTATCGTTGTTGCCAGCAGTTTCTGCGTATAAACCGGTATAAGTTCCCCACATTTCAGACAAGGAGAAAAATTTACCTCCTTTTTGGAAATCTATAGCAGCTGTTAATGAAATTCCTTTATAAGATAACGTGTTTACAAAACCTCCTGTAAAATCAGGTAATACACTACCGAAATATTGGTTTGGAGCAACGGCATATTTACCATTAGCATTAACTATAATATTACCATTTTCGTCTCTTAAGTAACCGTTACCTTTTAGTTGTCCCCACTCTTCGCCTTCTATATGTTCTAATGTTACAAAGCCAAATGCAGGTCTATTTGATGCACCTGCAGGTGTAATATCACCTCCGGATACACCGGGTGCTTGTAATACAGGAACGCCTTCTCTTATTTTGTTTACAATAGTTTTGTTTTTACCAAAGTTAAAGGTCATATTCCAGTTCAAACCATTTCTGTCAGCTTTTAATATGTCACCACTTAAAGTAAATTCGATACCGCTTCTTTCAATTTCTCCAGCATTGGTTAAGAATTCAGTATAACCTGTTGTGGGTGAAATTGAAATAGGAATGATTTCATCAGTTCTTAATTCATCATAATAAGTAAAGCTTAAAGCCATTCTGTTTTTGAAGAATTTAAGATCAGTACCTACTTCAACTGCAGTGTTCAATGCTGGTTTAATATTTGGATCAACCAAAGTAGAAGGATTATAAGTATAAATTTGAGAACCCGCTCCACCAATAGGCTTAGTACCTATGTTATAAGCCGGATTGATTTTCAATGCATCTACGTCATTACCTACTTGTCCCCAACTAGCTCTTAATTTGGCAAAAGATAAAATATCATTTTTTTCAATTAATTTGCTAGCTATAAAAGATAAACCTACTGAAGGATAGCCGTACCCGTTATTATTAGCAGGTAATGCAGAACTCCAATCCTTTCTATAAGTGGCATCTAAGTAAACCATATTTTTATAACCTAATGATAATTTGGTATAAATACTATTTACTTGTTTTTTATAAACGTATTTTCTGGTTACAGGGATTTCAGAGGCATTATTGAACACATAAACGTCAGGGATAACTAAACCGCCTTGGTTGGCAGTAACATCCATTTGTGTAGAAACTCTGTAATAATTATTTTTACGGATATTTCCTCCAATAAATGCTTCCACATCAAAGTTTTCAAACTTATTTTTATAATTTAATCTGGCATTGTAGTTATCTTCTTGAGATTCACTATCCCATACACCAAAGCCATTTTGCCATGCATTATACAATTCTGGTGCTGCAGAAACACTTAGGTAAGAGTCTAACTTATACATGTTATGATAATTGTTTTTGTATCTTGACACACCGGTGTTTAAACTCCAATTGTCATTAATATCAATTACCACACCAACGTTAGCAGTGTATTTATTAGATTTATCTCTGTTGTCATAGTGTTCTAACCAAGTGTAAGGGTTGTACCAGAATGCAGGCTTTTTGAACCCTTCTCTTCCATTAACCACACCTAAGTAACCATAATAATCAGGTCCCCACCAGTTCCATGAAGCGGTATACCCGTCAGGTGTTTGTAAATCTTTCAATTCTTTCATTTTTTGGGTGTCTAATTGACGACCGAACCAAGAGTTGAATGAACCGGTAGTTTGGTTACCATAGTCATCATTAAAATCACCGTGAATTTTAGAGAACACCATATTTAAACCTAAATTCAATTTAATTTTAGGAGAAATGTCATAACTAAAATTAGAATTTACAAAATCTTTGGTCATGTCAGTATAAGGGATGACACCATTTACATCTAATTTAGAATATGCAAAACGTGCAGTAAATTTATTTGTACCACCGCTGACTGCTAAATTAGTTTTACTAAATATACCAGTATCGAAGAAATCTTTAACATTATCAGGTTGTGCAACATATTTTTCGGTTTTTCCATAGTAAGGACTATCGGGCCACCAAGCATACCAAGGTAAGTAATCTTGGCCATCAAATTTTGGCCCCCAACTTTCATCAGCATAGTTATTGTCCCATATTAAATATCTTTTGCCGTCAAACTCTCCTCCTGTCCAATAAGAAGGATAATATGAAGGAGGAAGTTGGGATCCGAAAACATCAAAAGAAGCGTCTCCTTCATAGCCTTGGCCATATTCATTTTGATAATTAGGCAAATAGGCAATTTTATCCATAGTTACTGCTGTACCTATTTCCACATTGAAGGTGCCTTTTTTAGCTTGTTTACTGGTTAATACTACAACACCAGCATCAGCACGTTGTCCATATAGAGCGGTAGCTGTCGGTCCTTTTAATACGTTAACAGATGCAACATTGTCCATGTCAATATCATTTGGATTATCAACAGGAACACCATCCAATATGTATAAAGGATCATCATCAGAAGTCAAGGAAATAGCACCACGAATTCTAATTTTACCGGACTCTCCTAATTTAGAACCGGCTTGACCATTTATTTGAACACCAGCTACTTTTCCGGCAATAGCTGTTTTAATATTGTCATTATGAGTGATGTTTAACTCTTTTTCTTTGACTTGTTGTGTTGCATAAGACAGGGTTTTTTCTTCTCTTTTAATACCCATAGCCGTTACAACTACTTCGGCCAATTTGCCGCCTTCTCGCATTTGTACATTGATAACATTAGAGTCACCAACTTTTTTCTCCACGGTATTATACCCTACATAAGAGAAGACTAAGGTTTGTCCTTTGTCTGCCTTAATAGTGTATTTACCGTCAAAATCTGTTGTAGCACCTGTGTTGGTACCTTTTACAACAATGTTAACACCCGGTAGGGGATCCCCCGATCCGGCTTCGGTAACCACACCTGTGATTACCTTACTTTGTGCAAATGTCACTTGCACAACTAACGCTAGCATGAGCGTTAAGATTACATTAAACTTTGTTCTCATCTTCTTTTATTTTTGAGTTTGTCAACCACAAATATCTTAATAAAAAGTTAATTATACAACTTTTAAAATCATGTTTTTTCAAAAATACACGTGTTAAAACCTCCATGTTTGTTTTATGTTTATGTAAACACCTTGATAATCAGTTAGATAAGATGTGTTTAATACTTTTATTATTTCAAATGTTAAAATTTGATTTTTATTAAGAATTTTTAATCCGGCTCCAGTGTTTACGTAGGTATAAAGCAAATTATCAATTGTTTTCTTATAAATATAATCACCAATGATATAAAAACTTGTCGTTTTAATGGTATATCTCAAATCGTTTTTAAAGCTAAAAATTTGTTTGTAAGTTTTATTCTCCGTTATATATTTTCTAAAAATATCCGGATGTAGTTTTTCATAAGACAAATCTTGATTTGACCTGTTAAACATGATTTGCACTACCGGCACATATTTTAGCGATTCGGATGCAATAATATCATATCTTATATTACCAAAATATAATATGTTTCTTATCTGTGACATGTCAACTTCTATATCAGTGCCAATATACCTTTTTATGTGTTTTTTATTAAAATTAAACCGGTATTTTATTCCGGCATAGGTTAATCGTTGACTTTTTTGACCGCTGATGCTTTTAAAATTATAAGTCGAATTTATACCTGCTATATGATTTTTTAAATGCCAATTTATGCCCGTTTTGTTCATAATTTGGAGGCTAAGCGTATCGTTTCTATTCATATAAAAATGATTAAAAAAACTAGTGTTGGTGCCATTTACAAAAGGCCAATTAATAGACCAGTCCAAATTTTGAAAACTTTCTTTTTTTTGCCATTTGAGTTGCAGACTTTCATTGGCGTTAAACAAATTGTATAATCTTGTTTCAATGGCACCTTCCAACTTTATAGCCTTTTGTTTTTGATCATACACAAAACCCAAAAATCCACCAATATTGTTTTGGCTGATGTGCCGGGCTTTTATGACAATTAAATTACGGCCGTTTTTAAAATTTATAACCGGTTCCTCAAATGAAAACGATGACAAATCATTTAATCTTGCCAAAAGTGTGTGGAGTGTTTGAGTTTGTATAACCTTTGTTTTAAATTCTTTGTTGATTTTTTTTAAAATACTATGAGGAAAGCTTAAATCTCCGGCGATAATGATGCTGTCAACTCTTCTTTTATACAGTAATTCCGCATGGTAATAAATAAAAGTTTGTTGATGTTTTATTTTTATGCTATCAGGCACAAGTCTGTTAAAGATGTAACCCTTTTGTCGTAACGAATCGTTAATATACTTCAAGTAATTATCTATTTTTTTAAAAGTACCGGTTTTTTGAATAAAGACATCGGAAAATGTTATATTTAAATGTAACGTGTCTTTGTTATCAGTTATTGGTTTACGAATAATTTGTCCGCTTATAGAAGTATTTCCGGCTATACATATTATTATATATAAAAATATCACTTTAAAGTTCATCTTGTCATATAGAAATTAAATATCTCAATTTTTAATTAAGAAAACAGTGTCATTAGCATAGAAAACGGTTAATGTGAATCCAACGTTAATGTCACATAACAATAACTTTATAATACATTTTACATTAAGTTTCAACAGAGGTAAATATATAAAAGATTTCTAACAACAAGCCTTTATGTCTAAATTTATTCCAATATTAAACGCTCTAAATTCACTTTTGTTGCCATTTTGAAAATTATTTTTTCTAAATAAGTCAAAATCAGTTTGAAAAACAAAAAAATATTTCTATCTTTGCCGTCCGAAAAAGAATAAGTTAAATTAAAATAAACATATGCCTACAATTCAACAATTAGTTAGAACAGGAAGAACCAAAATAACTAAGAAGAGTAAATCGGCTGCTTTAAAAGGGAGCCCTCAAAAGCGAGGCGTGTGTGTGCGTGTATATACAACAACGCCTAAAAAACCTAATTCTGCCATGAGAAAAGTGGCACGTGTTAGACTGACCAATGGCAACGAGGTAAACGCATACATCGGCGGCGAAGGACACAACTTACAAGAGCACTCGATAGTATTAGTTAGAGGTGGAAGGGTGAAAGATTTGCCCGGAGTGAGATACCATGTTATCCGCGGTGCATTAGATACTGCCGGAGTAGATGGAAGAAAACAACGTCGTTCCAAATACGGAACCAAACGCCCTAAGAAGTAATTGAAAAAAATTAAGAAATGAGAAAAGGAAGACCTAAGAAAAGACAACTTTTACCCGATCCTAAGTTTAATGATACACTTGTAACAAGATTCGTTAACAATTTAATGTGGAACGGGAAAAAATCTTTAGCATTCAATTTATTCTATGAAGCTTTAGATATCGTTGATCAAAAGAAAGGAGAAGAAGAAAAATCAGCTCTGGAAATTTGGAAGCAAGCCCTTTCAAACGTTATGCCTCATGTTGAGGTTCGTAGTCGTCGTGTGGGTGGTGCAACATTCCAAATACCGATGCCTATCAGACCGGAACGTAAAGTATCATTGGCTATGAAGTGGATGATTAATTTTGCGCGCAAACGTAACGAAAAATCTTATCCGCAAAAATTAGCCGGTGAAATTTTGGCTGCCTACAAAGAAGAAGGTGGTGCCGTTAAAAAGAAAACAGATGTTCATAGAATGGCAGAAGCCAACAAAGCATTCTCGCATTTTAGATTTTAATACATAGCAGTAATGGCAAAAGATTTAAGTAAAGTAAGAAATATTGGTATTGCAGCGCACATTGACGCCGGTAAAACCACCGTCACTGAGCGGATTTTGTATTATACAGGTATCAGTCACAAAATAGGTGAGGTGCACGATGGCGCCGCCACTATGGACTGGATGGAACAAGAGCAAGAAAGAGGTATCACCATTACATCGGCCGCCACACAATGTGTTTGGCCTTATAATGGCGAAAATTATACCGTAAACATTATTGATACTCCCGGCCACGTTGATTTTACCGTAGAGGTAGAGCGTTCTTTACGTGTGTTGGATGGTATGGTGGCTTTATTTAGTGCCGTTGACGGTGTAGAGCCACAATCGGAAACCGTTTGGAGACAAGCAGATAAATACAAGGTGCCCCGTATAGGATTCGTTAATAAAATGGACCGACAAGGCGCCGATTTTTTTAATGTTTGTAACCAAGTAAAAGAAATGTTGGGGGGTAATCCCGTTCCATTGCAAGTGCCTATTGGAGAAGAGGCCGATTTTAAAGGTGTGGTGGATTTGATTTCCAAAAAGGCTATCATTTGGAATGAGGAAGACAAAGGTATGACTTATGAAGAAGTGCCTATCCCCGAAGAACTACAAGACGAAGTAAACCAACACAGAGCCAATTTAATTGAAGCAGTGGCCGAATATGATGATGAATTGATGGAAAAATTCTTCGAAGATGAAGAGTCTATAACCGAAGATGAAATTATTGCCGCTTTAAGAGCTGCTACCATTGACATGTCAATAATTCCTATGTTTGCAGGCTCTGCTTTTAAAAACAAAGGCGTGCAAGCTATGTTGGATGGTGTTATGCGTTACTTGCCTTCACCTTTAGATATAGAAGCCATTGAAGGCGTCAATCCTGAAACAGGCGAAAAAGAATTACGACATCCTAATGTCAAGGATCCGTTTGCAGCTTTGGCTTTTAAAATTGCTACCGACCCTTTTGTCGGACGTTTGGCTTTCTTTAGAGCTTATTCCGGATTTTTAGATGCAGGATCTTACGTGTTGAACAACCGTTCCGGTAAAAAAGAACGTATTTCACGTATTTATCAAATGCATGCCAACAAACAAAACCCCATAAAACGGGTTGAAGCCGGAGATATTGCTGCAGGTGTCGGATTTAAAGATATCAAAACAGGAGATACTTTATCTGATGAAAAACATCCAATTGTTTTAGAATCAATGGATTTCCCTGATCCCGTTATCGGTATTGCAGTGGAGCCCAAAACTAAGGCGGATGTTGATAAATTAGGTATGGCTTTGGCTAAATTAGCAGAAGAAGATCCTACATTTCAAGTCAAAACCGACGAAGCCTCGGGACAAACCATTATCTCGGGTATGGGCGAATTACATTTGGAAATTATTGTAGATCGGTTAAAAAGAGAATTTAAAGTCGAAGTCAATGTGGGGCAACCCCGTGTAGAATATAAAGAAGCCTTATCGGCAGCTGTAGACCATAGAGAAGTTTATAAAAAACAAACCGGTGGTCGCGGTAAATTTGCCGATATTATCTTTACTTTGGAACCTGCAGAAGAAGGAAAAGACGGATTGGAGTTTATCAATGAAATTAAAGGAGGTAATATCCCCCGTGAATATATCCCTTCGGTAGAAAAAGGTTTTAAAGAAGCCATGAAAACCGGACCTTTGGCAGGATTTGAAGTGGAAGCTATGAAAGTGACTTTAAAAGACGGATCATTCCACCCGGTTGATTCCGATTCATTATCTTTTGAATTGGCTGCCAAACTAGGATTTAGAACTGCTGCCAAAAAAGCCCAGCCGGTTTTGTTAGAACCCATTATGAAACTCGAAGTGGTTACACCTGAGGAAAATATGGGAGATATTGTAGGTGATCTCAACAGACGTCGCGGACAAGTATTAAGCATGGACGAACGTGCCGGTGCCAAGGTTATCAAAGCCAATGTGCCGTTGTCGGAAATGTTTGGTTATGTCACGACCTTGAGAACCTTATCATCAGGACGTGCTACCTCTTCTATGGAATTTTCGCACTATGCCGAAACTCCTAAGAACATAGCCGAAGAAGTAATTGAAAAAGTTAATGGATAAATCATAAGACATGGCTCAAAAAATAAGAATAAAATTAAAATCATACGATCATAACTTGGTTGACAAGTCAGCCGAGAAAATCGTGAAAACCGTAAAAAATACAGGTGCTGTGGTAACCGGTCCCATTCCGTTGCCCACGCACAAAAGAATATTTACGGTATTACGTTCACCACACGTAAACAAAAAATCCAGAGAGCAATTTGAACTGAATACCCACAAACGTTTGTTGGATATTTACAGCTCGTCACCAAAGACTGTAGATGCTTTGATGAAACTGGAATTGCCTAGCGGTGTTGAAGTAGAAATTAAAGTTTGATATAAACATATATAAATAAACATAATGTCGGGTATAATAGGAAAAAAAGTAGGAATGACCAGCATTTTCGATGAAAATGGTAAAAATATTCCCGTTACGGTGATATTGGCTGGTCCGAATTATGTTACCCAAGTCAGAACCAAAGAAGTTGACGGGTACGATGCTGTGCAGCTTGGTTTCGATGACAAAAAAGAGAAAAACACCCCCAAAGCCCTCAAAGGGCATTTTGAAAAAGCCGGTGTATCTCCTAAGAAAAGAGTTGTCGAATTCCAGGATTTTGAAAAAGAAGTTAAATTAGGAGATGAAATTACCGTAGGTGATATCTTTACCGAAGGTGAATATGTCGATGTATCGGGAATATCCAAAGGTAAAGGATTTCAGGGTGTTGTCAAAAGACACGGATTTAGAGGTGTGGGTCAAGCCACGCACGGACAACATAACAGGCTGAGAGCTCCCGGTTCAATCGGTGCCTCTTCTGATCCTTCCAGAGTTTTTAAAGGAATGCGTATGGCAGGTCAAATGGGTAATGAAAAAGTTACCATTCAAAACCTTAAAGTCATGAAAGTGATTCCTGAAAAAAATCTTTTAATCGTAAAAGGGAGTGTTCCCGGACATAAAAATACTTATTTAATAATTAAGAAATGATGGAATTGAAAGTATACGATATAAAAGGCAATGACACAGGAAGAACCGTAAAGCTTTCTGAAGACATATTTGGCATTGAGCCCAATGATCACGCTATATATTTAGCTGTAAAGCACTATATGGCCAATCAAAGGCAAGGTACTCATAAAGCTAAAGAACGAGGAGAAGTAAAGGGAAGTACCCGTAAGATAAAGAGACAAAAAGGAACCGGAACTGCCAGAGCAGGTGCCATTCGTAATCCTTTATTTAAAGGCGGTGGCCGTGTATTTGGTCCGCGTCCCAGAAGTTATTCGTTCAAATTGAACAAAAAGGTTAAACGTTTGGCTCGCAAATCTGCTCTAAGCACCATGCTTAAAAACGGTCAAATTATGGTAGTTGAAGCTTTTGATTTTGATACACCAAAAACCAAAAATTTTGTTGATGTATTGAAATCCTTGAAGTTAGATGATAAAAAGTCAACATTTGTGTTTGTAAATCCAAATAAAAATGTATATTTGTCATCACGTAATTTGCCGAAATCAAAAGTGATAAATGGCTTAAACTTAAACACTTACGCCATTTTAAATGCCGGAAAATTGGTCTTAATTGAAGATGCAATTCCCGAAATTGAAGCTAATTTTTAAACAAAGCGTGTTATGAGTATTATAAAAAAACCAATTTTAACAGAAAAAATGATGAGCGATTCAGAGCAATTTAATCGCTATGGATTTGTGGTAGATCGAAAAGCTAATAAAATTGAGATTAAAAAAGCAATAGAAGAGTTATTCGGTGTGGATGTGTTGGCTGTACGTACAATGAACTACCCTCCCGAAAGAAAAACACGCTATACCAAAAGTGGCGTAGTGACAGGAAAAACAAATGCTTATAAAAAAGCAATTGTTCAAATAGCAGAAGGTCAAAGTATAGATTTCTATAACAATATCTAAGAAAATGGCAGTAAGAAAATTAAAACCCATCACCCCGGGACAACGTTTCAGAGTCGTCAACATGTTTGAGGAGGTGACTACCGACAAACCCGAAAAAAGTTTGTTGGCCCCCAAAAAACGTACCGGTGGTAGAAATAAAAAAGGTAGAATCACAGCGCCTCACAGAGGTGGTGGTCACAAACAAAAATATAGAATAATTGATTTTAAACGTAATAAAGTAGGTATACCTGCAACCGTTAAAACCATTGAATATGATCCTAACCGGTCAGCATTCATTGCTTTAGTTGTATATGCCGACGGAGAAAAACGTTATATCATTGCTCCTAACGGATTAAAAGTTGGACAAACTATTATGTCCGGAGAAAATGCCAGTCCTGACACAGGTAACGCATTGCCGTTAAAAGCCATTCCTTTGGGAACAATTATTCATAATATAGAATTGAAACCCGGCCAAGGCGGTTTAATCGCTCGTAGTGCCGGCACATTTGCACAATTGATGGCAAGAGACGGTAAATATGCCACTATCAAATTGCCTTCCGGAGAAACCCGTTTGGTATTGGTAGAAGCTTTTGCAACCGTCGGTGTTGTATCTAACTCTGATCATCAATTGGAAGTATCAGGTAAAGCCGGACGTAGTCGTTGGAAAGGTCGCAGACCCAGAACCAGACCGGTAGTTATGAACCCTGTTGATCACCCCATGGGTGGTGGTGAAGGCCGCGCTTCAGGAGGGCATCCAAGATCTAAAAACGGTATACCTGCCAAAGGTTACAGAACCAGATCTAAGAAGAAATATAGTAACAAGTACATTATTGAACGTAGAAAGAAATAAGATATGGCTAGATCGTTAAAAAAAGGACCTTATGTTCATTATAAATTAGAAAAGAAAATTCTTGCCAATCAAGAATCGGGCAAGAAAACTGTGGTCAAAACCTGGTCAAGAGCATCTATGATTACACCAGATTTTGTTGGACATACCATTGCAGTACATAACGGACGTCAATTCATTCCGGTTTATATTACTGAAAATATGGTAGGACACAAATTGGGTGAATTCTCTCCAACCAGAAGTTTTAGAGGACATGCCGGAGACAAAAAAAATAAAGGCAAAAAATAGGGATTATGGGAAAAAGAAAACGCTTAATGGCTGAAGCCATCAAAGAAAATAAGAAGAAAGTTGCTTTTGCAAGTTTGAGCAATCATGGTGTTTCTGCCAAAAAAACAAAATTAGTTGTTGATTTGGTAAGAGGCATGGATGTAGCCAGAGCTTTGGGAGTATTAAAATTCACCCCCAACAAAAGTGCCTCTGTTATAGAAAAACTTTTATTAAGTGCCATTGCCAATTGGGAAGCCAAAAATCCTGATCGTGATATTGAAGACGCCGGATTGTATATTAAAACCATTTCGGTAGATCAAAAAGGCATGCTCAAGAGAATCCAACCCGCACCTCAAGGTCGTGCACACCGGATTAGAAAAAGATTTAGTAAAATTAACATAGTTTTAGGCGAAAAAAATAGTTAAGAAGTATGGGACAAAAAACAAATCCAATAGGAAACAGATTAGGAATCATCAAAGGATGGGATTCTAATTGGTATGGCGGAAAAAACTATGGCGATAAAATTGCTGAAGATCACAAAATAAGACAATATATTAAAGCACGGTTACCAAAAGCCAATATTTCAAAAGTTATTATTGAACGTACTTTAAAATTAATTACCGTAACAATTACAACTTCGCGCCCCGGTATTATTATCGGTAAACAAGGAGCAGAAGTTGACAAGCTAAAAGGTGAGCTGGCTAAATTGACCGGTAAAAAAGTACAAGTCAATGTTTTTGAAATTAAAAGACCCGAATTAGATGCCAATTTGGTGGCGCAAAATATTGCCCGTCAAATTGAGAATCGAATTTCATACAGAAGAGCAATCAAACAAGCTATTGCATCTACCATGAGAATGAATGCCGAAGGTATTAAAGTTCAAATTTCAGGTAGATTAAACGGCGCTGAGATGGCTCGTTCTGAGAGTTATAAAGATGGTAGAATTCCCCTTTCTACTTTTAGAGCTGATATAGATTATGCTCTTGAAGAAGCCCATACCACTTACGGCCGTTTGGGTGTAAAAGTATGGATTATGAAAGGAGAAGTTTACGGTAAAAGAGATCTATCCCCGATGATTGGTTTATCCAAGAAAGATGGTCGCAGATCAAGAGGCGGAAATAGAAGAAGAAAATAATTTATATTTAAAATTGTAAAAAATGTTACAACCCAAAAGATATAAACATCGCAAGCAGCAAAAAGGACGCATGAAAGGTAATTCTCAACGGGGACACCAGTTAGCTTATGGTATATACGGTATCAAAGCTTTGGAGCCCACTTGGATGACTTCCAGACAAATAGAAGCTGCGCGTGTTGCTGCCACTCGATATATGAAAAGAGAGGGGCAATTATGGATCAAAATATTTCCGGATAAGCCTATCACCAAAAAACCTCTTGAGGTAAGGATGGGTAAAGGAAAAGGTAATGTTGAATACTGGGCAGCTGTGGTACGCCCCGGTAAAGTGTTATTTGAAGTTGATGGTGTGCCTTTGGAAGTCGCTAAAGAAGCCCTTCGTTTGGCAGCACAAAAATTGCCCATCAAAACCAAATTTATAATTGCACCGGAATTTCAACAAAAATAATCTGAAATTATGAAAATGTCTGAAATTAGAAATATGGATATCGCTGAGCTTAAAGAACGTTTGGCTGATTATAAAAAGAAATATGACAGCTTAACATTAAGCCATGCTGTAACCCCGCTGGAAAATCCGATGGAAATCCGTAAAATGAGAAGAACCATTGCCAGAATGATGACGGAATTAAACCAAAGAGGTAACTAAAAGAATTTAAGGAAATGGAAAATATTACAAGGAACTTAAGAAAAGAACGTATTGGTTTGGTTACCAAAAACAAAATGGATAAAACCATTGTTGTTTCCGAAGTTAAAAGAATGAAACACCCCCTTTACGGAAAATTTGTTCATAAAACTAAAAAATATGTCGTTCATGACGAAAAAAATGAATGTAACGTAGGGGATAAGGTAAAAATTATGGAAACCCGTCCTTTGAGTAAAACCAAAAGATGGCGTTTAGTGGAAATATTAGAAAGAGCTAAGTAATTATGGTACAACAAGAATCAAGAGTTAAAGTTGCAGATAATACCGGTGCCAAAGAAGCATTGGTTATTAGAGTATTGGGTGGTACAAAAAAACGTTATGCCTCTTTGGGAGACAAAGTGGTGGTAACCGTAAAAGAAGCTACCCCTAACGGTACCGTAAAAAAAGGAACCGTTTCAACCGGTGTCGTTGTAAGAACCAAAAAAGAGGTCAGAAGACCTGACGGTTCTTATATTCGTTTTGAAGACAATGCTATTGTACTTCTTAACCCTACCGGTGAAATGAGAGGAACACGTGTCTTTGGTCCGGTGGCCAGAGAATTGCGTGATAAAAAGTTTATGAAAATTGTATCATTAGCCCCTGAGGTTTTATAAAATCTAAAGTATAATGAAAAAGTTTAAAATTAAAACCGGAGACGAAGTAGTCGTTTTAACCGGAAAAGATAAAGGTCAGAAAGGAAAAGTACTTAAGATCGTAAGAGCAAAAGACAGAGTGATTGTCGAAGGAGTGAACGTAGTAAAAAAACACGTCAAACCCAGTGCCGAAAATCCTCAAGGTGGTATAATGGAAAAAGAAGCTCCTATTCATATATCCAATGTTGCTTTGGTTGACCCCAAAACCGGTAAACCTACCAGAGTGGGATATGAAATCAAGGATGGAAAAAAAGTGAGAGTTTCTAAAAAATCAAAACAGGTCATTTAAGCCATGAAGAATTATACACCAAGATTAGAAAAAGAATATAAAGAACGTATCATAGATGCGTTGATGAAAGAGTTTGGTTACAAAAACGTCATGCAAGTACCAAAATTAGAAAAAATTGTGGTCAGCAGAGGTGTAGGTGCCGCCGTGTCGGATAAAAAATTAGTTGACTATGCCGTAGACGAGTTGACAACTATTACCGGTCAAAAAGCTATACCGACCATCTCTAAAAAAGACGTTGCAGCATTTAAGTTGCGTAAAGGCATGCCTATAGGTGCTAAAGTAACCCTCAGAAAAGATAAGATGTACGAATTTCTTGATAGATTGATTACCATCGCTTTACCGCGAGTGAGAGATTTTCAAGGAATTAAACCGGACGGTTTTGACGGTAGAGGTAATTATAATTTGGGCGTTACCGAACAAATTATTTTCCCGGAAATAGATTTTGATAAAATCAATAAGATTAACGGGATGGATATTACCTTTGTAACTTCGGCTAAAACCGATAAAGAAGCAAAAGCATTATTAACAGAACTAGGTTTACCATTTAAAAAGAAAAAATAATATGGCAAAAGAATCAATGAAAGCCCGCGAACGCAAGCGTGAGAAATTAGTGGCCAAATATGCTGCCAAAAGAAAAGCTTTAATTGAAGCGGGTGATTGGGAAGGCTTACAAAAACTTCCTAAAAATGCATCACCGGTACGTTTACATAACAGATGTAAATTGACCGGACGTCCCAGAGGTTATATGAGAGTCTTTGGTATTTCTCGTGTTACTTTTAGAGAAATGGCAAACGAAGGTTTAATACCGGGCGTTAAAAAAGCCAGTTGGTAAATTTAAAAAAGAAGCAAGATGAATACAGATCCCATAGCAGATTTTCTAACAAGAATTAGAAACGCACAAAGCGCAGGACATAAAGTAGTGAAGATACCTTCATCCAAACTTAAAAAAGATATTACTCAAATTTTATTTGATCAGGGTTATATTTTAAGTTATAAGTTTGACAAAGAAGGTAACAGAGAATTTATCAAAATCGCATTAAAATACGATAAAGATAGTAATTTGCCTGTTATCAAAAAATTGGAAAGAATCAGTAAACCGGGTTTGCGTAAATATGTTGGGGTTGATGAAATGCCCAAAGTATTGAACGGTCTCGGTATTGCTATCCTTTCAACTTCCAAAGGAGTAATGACCGATAAACAAGCTCGTAGAGAGAATGTAGGCGGTGAAGTTTTATGTTACGTTTATTAAAAAAATTGAACTATGTCAAGAATAGGATTTAAACCCGTTACAATACCCGAAGGTGTTACGGTTGATATCAAAGATAATTTGATTACCGTTAAAGGAAAGTTGGGAGAATTGACCCAAGAGATAAAAGGAGGTATTGAATTTGATATCAAAGATGGTGTCATAGAAGTAAAACGGCCTTCAGAAAGTAAAAAACATAAAGCTTTTCACGGGCTTTACAGATCATTACTATACAATATGATTGAAGGTGTGTCTAAAGGATGGACCAAAGAATTGGAATTGGTTGGTGTAGGTTATAAAGCCTCCAATCAAGGACAACTTTTAGATTTATCTTTGGGATTCTCTCACAACATTTTGATAGAATTGCCTAAAGAGGTAAAAGTGGAAACCGTATCTGAAAAAGGTAAAAACCCGATTGTCAAATTAACGTCTTACGATAAACAATTAATCGGCCATATTGCCGCTAAAATCAGATCATTCCGTAAACCTGAACCTTACAAAGGAAAAGGTGTCAGATATGTAGGTGAAGAAGTAAGAAGAAAAGCCGGTAAAACAGCCTAATAAGTAGAATTATGAAACTAAGCAAATTAGATAGAAGAAGAAGAATACAAAAGCGTATTCGTAAGATTGTGAAAGGAACTCCCGAAAGACCCCGTCTTTCTATATTCCGTAGCAATAAAGAAGTATATGCGCAAATTATAGACGATGTAAACGGTGTTACTTTGGCTGCAACTTCGTCCAGAGCTAAGGATGTTGCCGCTGCAAAAGGCACTAAAATTGAAAAAGCAGCTTTGGTTGGTGAGAATATTGCCAAACTGGCACTTGAGAAAGGAATAGAAACCGTAACCTTTGACCGTTCCGGTTTTTTATATCACGGACGCGTAAAATCATTGGCAGAAGGCGCCAGAAAAGGTGGATTAAAATTTTAAGATATGCTTGATAAATATAAAGATATAGAAAGAATAAAACCCGGCGGATTAGAATTGGAAGATCGCTTGGTAGCCGTTAACCGTGTCACCAAAGTAACCAAAGGTGGTAGAACTTTTAGTTTCTCAGCCATTGTTGTTGTCGGAGATAAAAACGGCGTAGTAGGCTATGGTATGGGTAAATCTAAAGAAGTGCCCGATGCCATTCAAAAAGCTATAGACAATGCTAAGAAAAATTTGGTTCGTGTACCGGTTATCAATGGCACTATTCCACACGAACAACTTGGTAAATTTAGTGGAGCTCGCATCTTTTTGAAACCTGCTTCACCAGGAACCGGGGTTATCGCCGGAGGTGCTGTAAGGGCTGTATTAGAATCGGCCGGAGTGCATGACGTATTGACCAAATCACACGGTTCTTCTGATCCTAATAACGTTGTTAAAGCTACAATGGATGCATTGCTCAATATGCGTGATGCCCACACCATTGCCAAACAACGTGGTATTTCTCTCAATAAAGTTTTTAACGGATAAAATATTGGATGATGACAAAAGTTAGAGTTAAACAAGTAAAGAGTACCATAAACAGACCCAAAGATCAAGAACGAACTTTGGAAGCATTAGGGTTGAGACGTATCGGTCAAGAACGTGAGCATGAGTTAACACCTCAGATCAAAGGTATGATCGACAAAGTGAAACATTTAATCACCGTAGAGGAAATTTAAAATTAGGAAAGAGATGGAGTTACATAATCTTAAACCTGCAAAAGGTTCAGTAAAAAAAGATATCAGAAAGGGTAGAGGAGAAGGATCTAAACGTGGTGGTACAGCTACCAGAGGACACAAAGGTGCTAAATCACGTTCCGGATACTCTAGAACACCCGGATTTGAAGGTGGTCAAATGCCGCTATATAGACGTGTCCCCAAATTTGGTTTTACCAATATTAACAGGGTAGAGTACCAAGCGGTTAATTTAGATACATTACAAAAGTTAATCGATGATAAAAAAGTGAAGGATGTTATCACTTTTGAAGATTTTGTAGCCTTAGGTTTGGTAGGAAAAAGAGAATTATTAAAAGTATTGGGTCGTGGTGAAATAAAAGCACCGTTGACCGTTTATGCACATAAATTTTCTAAAAGTGCCAAAGAAGCCATTGAAGCTGCCGGAGGTAAAGTAGAATTAATATAAATATTTGATTTATTCATGAAGAAGTTTGTAGATACAATTAAAGCAATATGGAGCATTGAAGAGCTTCGAAAAAAAATACTTTTTACTTTAGGTTTGATTTTGGTCTATCGGTTTGGTGCGCAAGTATCATTGCCCGGTATTGATCCGACACAGTTGGCAAATTTACAACACCAAACCTCCAGTAATACCTTATTGGATTTGTTAAACCAATTTACAGGCGGTGCTTTCTCAAGAGCCTCTATATTTGCTTTGGGTATTATGCCCTATATCTCGGCTTCTATTGTTGTGCAGTTGATGGGTATCGCTGTTCCTTATCTGCAAAAATTGCAAAAAGCCGGAGAGAGCGGTCATAAAAAAATCACGCAAATTACACGTTGGTTAACTATAGCCGTAACCTTGATTCAAGGTCCGAGTTATGTTTATAACTTGTATAATCAATTGCCTAAAAGTGCCTTTTTGATTGAACAAACATGGTTATTTGTAACCATTTCGGTTATAATCTTATCTGCCGGAACCATATTTGCTATGTGGTTGGGCGAAAAAATAACCGATAAAGGTATTGGTAACGGTATATCATTATTGATTATGGTGGGTATTATAGCCCGGTTACCATCCGCATTCTTACAAGAATTTGCATATAGAGTTACCAATCAAAACGGAGGCCCTATGGTTTTATTGTTTGAAATAGTGGTATGGTTATTAGTGATTGCAGCCAGTATTATGCTGGTCAAAGCCTATAGACCGGTACCTGTTCAATATGCACAAAGAACCGTAGGTGGTGGTTATGAAAAAAATATTTTCGGTGCCCGTCAGTATTTACCTTTAAAGTTAAATGCCGCCGGAGTGATGCCTATCATATTTGCGCAAGCCATGATGTTTTTTCCGGGAATGTTAGCTTCGCTATCAGATTCTGATTGGGCTATGACCCTAAAAACTACATTCAGTAATATGTTTGACCCGTGGTATAATGTCGTATTTGCCTTATTGATAATCATTTTTACATATTTTTATACGGCAATCACCGTTCAAACAACTAAAATTGCCGAAGATTTAAAAAGAAGCAACGGCTTTATACCCGGTGTAAGACCCGGAACGGATACAGCTAATTATTTAGATGATATTTTATCTAAAATTACATTACCCGGTTCCATATTTTTAGCCTTGATTGCAATTTTTCCTAAATTTGCATATTATTTATTTCCGGGAATGCAAATTTCATGGGCTATGTTTTATGGTGGCACCTCTTTATTGATTTTAGTAGGTGTGGCCATGGATACCATCCAACAAGCCGAAGCTTATTTGCTCAATAGACATTACGATACCTTAATGAAATCAGGTAGAAAAAGATAAATATAATTATGGCAAAACAACCCGCAATAGAAGTTGATGGAATAATCAAGGACGCATTGTCAAATGCGATGTTTAAGGTAGAGTTGGAAAACGGACATGTTATTACAGCTCATATATCCGGAAAAATGCGGATGCACTACATTCGTTTATTGCCCGGAGATAAGGTAAAAGTGGAATTAAGTCCATATGATTTAACAAAAGGTAGAATAACTTATAGATATTAATGAATGAGCTACAGCTAATAACTGGAAGCCAAAAGCATAAAAAAATGAAAGTAAGAGCATCAATAAAAAAAAGAAGTCCCGAAGACAAAATTGTCAGACGAAAAGGACGTTTGTATGTTATTAACAAAAAGAATCCGAAACATAAACAAAGACAAGGATAATTATGGCAAGAATAGCAGGGGTAGATTTACCAAAGAATAAACGCGGCGTAATTGCATTGACCTATATCTACGGTATAGGCAAATCCAGAGCTAAAGAAATTTTAGCCAAAGCCGGCGTAGACGAAGATAAAAAAGTAAAAGATTGGGACGATGCCGATATAGCCGGCATTCGACGTGAAATTGCAAATTACAGAATTGAAGGAGAGTTACGTTCTGAAGTGCAGTTAAATATCAAACGTTTGATGGATATTGGTAGTTATAGAGGTATCCGTCACAGACTTGGTTTACCTTTACGTGGCCAACGCACCAAGAACAACTCACGTACAAGAAAAGGAAAAAGAAAAACTGTTGCTAATAAGAAAAAAGCAACCAAATAAAAGTAAGTAAATATTATGGCTAAGAATAATAAATCAGCTAAAGCAAAAAAGAGAAAGGTTAAAGTAGAGCCTAACGGCAAAGCTTTTATTCAAGCAACATTTAATAATGTGATCATTTCTCTAACCAATAAACAAGGAGAAGTCATTTCTTGGTCTTCTGCAGGCAAAAACGGTTTTAGAGGTTCTAAGAAAAATACGCCTTATGCCGCTCAAGTAGCTGCAGAAGATGCTGCCAAAGTTGCTTACGAAGCAGGCTTAAGACGCGTAAAAGTTTATGTAAAAGGCCCGGGTAATGGTAGAGAATCTGCCATTAGAACTATCCATAATAGTGGTATTGAGGTAGTTGAAATTATTGACGTAACACCCATTCCGCACAATGGTTGTCGTCCACCTAAAAGAAGAAGAGTATAATAAAATATTGAATTATGGCGAGATATACAGGACCAAAAACCAGAATTGCCCGAAAATTCGGCGAGGCTATATATGGCGAGGATAAATACTTCGAAAGAAGAAAATATCCCCCCGGACAACACGGCAATAACAGAAGACGAGGCAAAAAATCACAATATGCTATTCAGTTAAATGAAAAGCAAAAAGCTAAATATACTTACGGTATTTTAGAAAAACAATTTAGAAATTTGTTTGAAAAAGCATCGCGCCAAGGTGGTAATACCGGTGAAGTGCTTTTGCAATTGGTAGAATCAAGACTTGATAATGTTGTTTATAGATTTGGTTTAGCCCCCACACGTCGTGCAGCACGTCAATTAGTGTCGCACAGACATATCACCGTAAACGGAGATGTTGTAAACATTCCGTCTTACCAATTAAAACCCGGTGATGTTGTAGGTGTGCGTGAAAAATCAAAATCGTTGCAAGTTATCAATGATTCTCTAGATCAAAATAAATCGAGTTATGAATGGCTAAAATGGAATTCTGAAAAAATGGAAGGCGAGTTTGTTAATCGTCCCGAACGTGTTCAGATTCCCGAAAATATTCAAGAACACTTGATTGTCGAGCTTTACTCTAAATAATAAGGAAACATTTATGGCAATATTAAATTTTCAAAAACCTGATAAAGTACTGCAAATCCATTCGGATAACCAAACCGGTAAGTTTGAATTTAAACCACTTGAACCCGGTTACGGATTAACCATTGGTAATGCGCTCAGACGCGTATTGTTGTCGTCTTTGGAAGGCTACGCAATTACTTCACTTCGTATAGATGGAGTTGATCATGAATTCACCTCTATAGATGGCGTCGTTGAAGATGTGACCAAAATAGTGTTGAATTTAAAACAAGTCCGTTTTAAAAATCAAGTGGAAGGTATCGATACCGAGACTGTAAAAGTTTCAATCAGCGGCAAAGACAAATTGACAGCCGGTGATTTACAAGAGTTTATTTCGGGCTTTCAAGTTTTAAATCCTGATTTGGAAATTATCCACTTGGATCCTAAAACCAACCTCGATTTCGAATTTACCATAGAAAAAGGTAGAGGTTATGTTACAGCCGAAGAAAATAAAAGACACGATGTTGCCTTTGGAACCATTTTCTTAGACGCTATTTTTACGCCGATTAAGCATGTAAAATATAGCATTGAAGACTTTAGGGTTGAACAAAAAACCGATTATGACAAGTTGATTATAGAAATTGAAACAGATGGTTCTATTCATCCTAAAGAAGCTTTGACCGAAGCGGCTAAAATTTTAATTCAACATTTTATGCTGTTTTCTGATGAACGTATTTCTATTGATGATGATATTTCGTCAGATACTGAAACTTATGATGAAGAATCATTGCATATGAGACAGTTATTAAAAACCAAATTAATAGATTTGGATTTATCCGTCAGAGCGCTTAATTGTTTAAAAGCAGCAGATGTTGAAACTTTAGGAGAATTGGTGCAATATAATAAGTCCGATTTAATGAAGTTTAGAAATTTCGGTAAAAAATCTATGACCGAATTAGAGAAATTGGTAGACAAGAAAGGCCTTACTTTCGGTATGGATCTTTCAAATTATAAATTAGAAGAATAATATAGAAGATACAGGTTATGAGACACGGAAAGAAATTTAACCATTTAGGAAGAAAATCAGCGCATAGAAAAGCCATGTTGGCTAATATGGGCAGCTCGTTGATTAAACATAAAAGAATCAATACTACAGTGGCAAAAGCCAAAGCATTGCGCGTATTTTTAGAGCCTTTGATTACAAAATCTAAAAATGACACAATGCATAACCGTCGTGTGGTTTTTAGCAAATTACGAGATAAAGATGCTGTTACGGAATTGTTTAGAGAAATCTCTACAAAAATTGCAGATCGTCCCGGTGGCTATTTACGTATTATAAAATTAGGAAACAGACTAGGTGATAATGCCGAAATGGCAATGATTGAGTTTGTAGATTATAATCCTACTTATAATGCAGATAAACCGGCTAAGAAAAAAACAAGAAGAAGACGAAAAAAAGCTAAAACCGAAGATGTGGCGGCTGAAAATACTGCCCCTGCTGAAGAAAAAAGTGAAGAATAGTATTCTTGATAATATATTTACAATAAAAACCGGATGTTTTAAAGCATCCGGTTTTTTTATTTCGTAATTTTACACAAAAATTTATATTATGAGTGCAATAACAGATATTAAAGCAAGACAAATATTTGACTCCCGTGGCAATCCCACGGTTGAAGTCGATGTCATAACTGAATATGGCGTATTAGGACGCGCCGCTGTACCATCAGGAGCCTCTACCGGTGAACACGAAGCGGTTGAATTAAGAGATGGGAGTGATGGGTATATGGGCAAATCGGTTTTTAAAGCCGTTCAAAATGTCAATGAAATTATTGTGAATGAACTCATAGGACATGAGGTGACAGATCAATTGGGTATTGACAGAATACTGTTGGCATTAGATGGCACCGAAAATAAATCCAAATTAGGAGCAAATGCCATCCTCGGTGTGTCTTTGGCTGTTGCTAAAGCCGCTGCTATCGAAGAGGAAATGTCGTTGTTTAAATATATAGGCGGTGTGGGTGCCAAAACTTTACCGGTTCCTATGATGAATATTATTAACGGAGGTTCGCATTCGGATGCACCTATTGCTTTTCAAGAGTTTATGATTGTGCCTCATGGTGCTCATTCTTTTGCAGAAGCTATGAAAATGGCGACAGAAGTTTTTCATAACCTCAAAACCATATTAAAAAAACGCGGCTTGTCAACTGCCGTAGGCGATGAAGGCGGCTTTGCACCCACTTTTAAAGGCACCGAAGATGCCATTGAAACTATTTTGGCAGCGATTAAAGCAGCCGGTTATGAGCCGGGAAAAGAAGTCTCAATAGCCTTGGATGTGGCAGCCTCAGAATTTTATAAAGATGGTATTTACGATTATACCAAATTTGAAGGCCCCGACGGTGCTAAACGAACTGCCAAAGAACAAGCCGAATATTTATTGGAGTTGGTCAATAAATACCCGATTATTTCTATAGAAGACGGTATGGATGAAAACGATTGGGATGGTTGGAAAATACAACAAGAACTTTTGGGTGATAAAATTCAATTGGTAGGTGATGATATTTTTGTTACCAATCCTAAAATATTAGCTCGTGGCATCAAAGAAGGTATTGCCAATTCCATTTTGATAAAACTCAATCAAATCGGATCGTTGTCCGAAACTTTAGATGCCATCAATATGGCACACAAAGCCGGATATACAGCAGTGGTGTCTCACCGTTCAGGCGAAACCGAAGATACCACTATTGCCGATTTGGCTGTGGCTATGAACACCGGACAAATCAAAACCGGCTCTCTTTCAAGAACCGACCGGATGGCAAAATACAATCAATTGCTTCGTATAGAAGAAGCATTGGGAGAAAATGCCGTTTATCCGGGCATTAAGGCTTTTAAAAAATAGAATTATTATAGAGCATAATTTGTAAAGGCGGCCCAAAGGCCGCCTTTAATAAAATATAAACTGATTTGGTATAAAAATTTAATTGTCTTGACCGTTTTTTAAGATAGCACCCCGTCGTTTTTTGCCGTCAATAATAACTTTGACAGGTTGGTCAAAACGCACATGTTTAAAATATTCGGTTTCTTCCATCAATTTGGCACTATTGAGCAAGTCGTAATTGATAGCATCAGGGTTTTTGTCGAGAAACACCGAAAAATAGGCAATGTTTAAGGTGGTTAGATTATGAAAAAAATGTGAGCCCGATGAGGCATCGAGGGGATAGCCTTCCAAACTTGTTTCTACAATGACTTTGGCATTAGATATTTGCGTCCAGTTGACGGGAATACCTATAAACCTATCTCTGGTTCCCCACCGGCCGGGGCCTATGAGTATGTAATGTCTGTTATGAAATTTTTTATTTAAGGTCTCAATTTCATGGGCCATTTCAACGGTTTTTGTTTTGTCAAAGGCATCGTTTTTAACAAAGATAAAATCGGTTATGGTATTGATCATGCCGTTACCCATGCTTTTTTCGGCATATAAAATTAATTTATCTTTATCCAGCTCTTCCGGTTTAAAGGTATAGTCTTCAGCCGGCATTAGCAAGGGTTTTACTTGTAAAATATAAAATGTCGCATCACCGTCTTCGTCAGGTGCCAAATCTACGGCAAATTCTATCTCTACCGGTGTGTCAAAAGCTTGTTTGAGGTTGTGTAGGACATCTTGAATCATTTCCGGTAAGGGGATATATTCATTTTGTAATATACTGGCAAAATTAGTTACCAAAACGCCATTTTCGTCCACTCCCGGATACATTATGTCATTATTAAAATCATAAGTTGATACCAAATGGGTTAACGTGCCGTGTGGAATGGCATCATACAAATCCACTTTTTTAATGGCGGAATAAGGCCCGTTTAACAAGTTGATATCTTGTTTGGTCATATCAACGGCATAAAAATAGCTTTGACTTTGTTTGATTTGGTCTTGTAAAGAGTTGAGCTGTATTTTTGGGTATTTAGGAGCAAACCGGTAAGCGCGTTCGCCTTCTACCACATAAGAGCCCAATCCTATGGCAATAACGGCAAATCCGTCACGGGGTTTCATAGAGGCAAACGGATAATAGTTATATGATTGTGCCACACCACTTATATCGGGATAGTATAATCCGTCATGTTCGCGACCAACCAATTCTTGAATGACTACAGACATTTTTTCATCTCCCAGTTTATGATCCAAAGCTCTGGAATAATTAACCGCCACATTGGAAAAAGTTGAGGCGTAAACCAACTTAATGGCATCAATCAATTGTTGTAAACGTTGGTTTTTATCGTGATGGTTATTCGGTATGATATAAGTTTCGAAAATACCGGCAAACGGCTGGGTTAGACTATCTTCAAACAAACCGGATGAGCGGACAGCCAAGGGTTTTTTAAAGCAGTCTAGAAATTGGTCGAGTTTTTGAACCAATTCATTTGACAAGCGGGCTTTTAAAAAGCGTTTATTAATTTCTTCATCTGATAAGTTTAAATCTTTTAGATTTTGTAAATTATTATCTTCTATAAACCGGTCAAATTCATTGGCTCCGATAATAGCCGTACGCGGCATTTTTATTTTCAAACCCTTCAAATGGCTGGCCAATTCGGTTTTGTGCAATAGTGAATTGATAAATGCCAACCCGCGTCCTTTACCGCCATAAGCTCCGTCAGACAATAGAAAAATATTTTTATCATTGTTGCAATCGCTATCTTCCCAAGGCACGACTTTGCCTTGAGGTTTTTCATCGCGGTAAGCTTTGAGCATTTTTAAAATATAGTTTCTGATTTCTTCTATGTCTTTAAAATGATGTGCCTTTTTAGCTTCTAATATTTTGGCCAATTGTATTTCGGAACGGGCCATAAGCCATAAAGAAAAATCATCACGTTTGGCATGAAAATCAATGCTTTCTTGCGGTATGCGTTTTAAAATCCGCTCAAATTCTTTTAAAGTAGAAGCCTTTTCTATGACTTTACCCTCTTTGTCTCTAAAAACAAAATCGCCAAAACCTATCTTTTGTGTGACTTGTTCTATGAGTTTTTGATATAGATTTTCATCATTTTTATCTATAAATGTCAAGAATTTTTGATCGGCGATTTGCTTTTGATTTTTATCAGATGACAATACGATTATAGGCAGATTGTTTTTCTTTTGACGAACTTCATCTATCAGTTGAAAACCGGTATCAGGTTCTATTTTGCCGTTTTTTGGGAATTGCACGTCGGTAATCATGACAAAAATATTGTCTTTAAATTTATTAAACAATTCCATGGCTTCTTCATAATTGGTTGCCAATAAGATTTTTGGACGTGCCCTGAGTTTTAAAACTTTGTAGAGCTTATCCATCTTGATTTCATCTATAATTTTATTGGTTTGACGAAAAATTATTCTATATAATTTATTGAGGTAATTAGAATAGTATATCGGATTATCTTCAACAACCAAGATCATACGAACGGAAGCCAGTTTGCTGTCATTTTCGGCATTCATCTTATCTTCTAAATACTTGATCATGGCAAAAAATATACGCGATTCGCCATCCCAAACAAAAATTTTGTCGTAACCGATATCTTCCTTCTGTTTTTCTAAGAACTTAATATGATGGGTATTGTTGAGTAAGATAAAAATAGGTAAATCGGGGTAACGTTCTTTAATTTTTTTGATGATTTTTAAGGGGCGCTGTTTATTAAATCCCACAGTAATAACCACCATATCTATATTTTTTTGCTCTAATTGTTCCAGTGTTTCTTCGGTAGAATATACACCGGTGATACGGGGCAAGGAGGTTAAATTGAGCTTGCCGTAATCGTATAACATAATTTCTGAAAAACGCCCTTCCTTATTGATGGAGAAGGCATCGTAAAGATTAGAAACCAAAAGTATTTCTTTGACTTTAAATTTGCTCATATCATGGTAAATGTCGCGCATGCGACTGTCACGATTGAGATAATTTTGCAGCAGTTGTTTACGTTTTTGTTTCATAAGAAATATTTAAAATATAAAGTTACGCAAAAAATTTCTTTGCGACTATTATTTAAAAGAAAATACAAGCGCATTTTATCAATAAAAAAGGGACGCTAAAAGCATCCCTTTTTCTAAAGTATATAAAATAAAATTATACGACACCTTGTGCTAACATAGCATCGGCTACTTTTACAAAACCGGCAATATTGGCTCCTTTTTCATAATCGACCCAACCATCGGGTTGTTTACCGTATTTGACGGCATTGTCATGAATGTCTTTCATAATGGTTTTGAGTTTGGCATCCACTTCTTCTGCCGTCCAATTGTATCGCATTGAGTTTTGGCTCATTTCCAAACCGGAAACCGCCACACCGCCGGCATTAGAGGCTTTGCCCGGAGAATAAAGTATTTTGGCTTCTTTAAACACTTTGATAGCGTCCGGTGTAGAAGGCATATTAGCACCTTCAACAACTGCAATAACACCGTTATTAACCAAGTTTTCGGCATCTTCTTTATGCAATTCGTTTTGGGTGGCACAAGGTAGGGCTATATCCACTTTTTGTTCCCAAGGTTTTTTGCCGGCATAAAAAGTAGCTTCGGGGAATTGCTCGGCATAAGGTGCAACAACATCATTGTTAGTAGCACGCAAGCGAAGTAAATAATCTATTTTTTTACCTGAAATACCTTCCGGGTCGTAAATGTATCCGTCGGGGCCTGAGATGGTTACCACTTTGGCGCCCAATTGGTTGGCTTTGGTAATAGCGCCCCAAGCTACATTACCGAAACCGGAAACAGCTACCACTTTACCTTTTAAATCTTCACCTTTGGTTTTGAGCATTTGTTCGGCAAAATAAACGACTCCAAAACCGGTAGCTTCCGGACGAATCAAAGAACCGCCAAAAGCCAAACCTTTACCGGTTAAAACGCCCGAAAATTCTTTGGTTAGTTTTTTATATTGACCGAATAAGTATCCTATTTCGCGACCGCCAACACCAATATCACCGGCAGGCACATCAATATTAGGACCAATATGCCGGAACAATTCGCTCATAAAAGCTTGTGCAAAACGCATGACTTCGGCATCTGATTTTCCTTTGGGATTAAAGTCAGAACCACCTTTACCGCCACCCATAGGTAATGTGGTTAAAGCGTTCTTAAAAATCTGTTCAAACCCCAAAAATTTTAAAATACTTTGATTAACGGTGGGGTGAAAACGCAAGCCGCCTTTATAAGGTCCAATAGCCGAATTAAATTGAATACGGTAGCCGCGGTTTACTTGTATTTCGCCTTTGTCGTCAACCCAAGGCACTCTAAACGAAATGGTGCGTTCGGGTTCTATCATTCTCTCCAATAGTTTTTTTCCTTGATATTTCGGATTTTCTTCTATATAAGGAATGACAGCTTCTGCAACTTCTTTTACAGCTTGCAAAAATTCAGGTTCATTTTGGTTACGCATTTTTGCGTATTCCATGAAAGCATCAATTTTTTCTTGATATTTATTTTTCATTTCAAAGGTTTTTGATTATTTGTTTTTTTAATGCCCAAAAATATACTTTTTTATCAAAAAACAAACTGAAAAAGGTGAAAAATTTATCATTTTTTTATTGATAAAGCTTGAATGTCAATTAAATATGACAATTGTCATTTATTTTTTTTAATAGACAGGTTGTTGTTTTGAGCCTGCAATTAATTGCTTTATATTTTAATGGCAATCCGGTGATTTTGAATCGTTAATAAAAATTAAAATACGGATGAATTAATCAAAAAAATTGTAATTTTGAGTTTCAAAAAACATTCTATATATACCATGTCCGATAACAAATTGACAAAACATGATCTTGCCTACATGAAAATGGCCAAAGAATGGAGTAAACTGTCTTATTGCAAACGCAAAAAGGTAGGGGCGTTGATTGTAAAAGACAAGCGTATTATTTCCGATGGCTACAATGGCACTCCCAGCGGTTTTGACAATGTTTGTGAAGATGCGTCCGGTTTGACCAAATGGCATGTGTTACACGCAGAAGCCAATGCCATATCAAAAGTGGCGGCATCTACCCAAAATAGTGATGGTGCCAGTTTGTATGTTACTTTGTCTCCCTGTAAAGAATGTAGCAAATTGATTTATCAAGCCGGTATTAAAAAGGTATTTTATATGGAACAATACAGCGATACAACCGGATTGGAATTTTTAAAGAAAGCCGGAGTTAAAGTAGTTCAAATACTTGATAATAATGAGTAACAATCAAAAAGCCATATATGTCATTTTTATGGGCATTGCCATTATTTTGGGCATTGGCATAGGTCGCATGTTAAATTTTAAAAACTCCGTAGCCTTAGGTTTTGAGTCGCATAATAAAGATAAAATAGAAAATTTATTGCAATATATAAATGAAGAATATGTCGATACCATTCAAACCGACAGTATTGTTGATGTGGTTATTCGCGATATACTTAAAAATCTTGATCCGCATTCCGTTTATATTCCCAAGCAAGAAGTTGCGGCCGTAGATGAGGAGCTGGAAGGTGCTTTTACGGGAATAGGCGTGCTATTTCAGCAGTATAAAGATACTTTTACGGTTATAAGACCGCTTGATAACAGTCCGGCGATTAAAGCCGGATTAAGAGCTATGGACCGGATTATAATGATAAATAATGATACGGTTGCCGGCAAAAAATTAGACATTAATGAATTGTCAAAAAAAATCAAAGGTAAAGCAGGAACCGGTATTCGGATGACCATTTACAGGAAATCCAATGACAGTCTTTTTGAGATTAAAATTACGCGCAGTAAAATTCCGTTGGTTAGTGTGCCGGCACATTTTATGTTAAACGATACCTTGGGTTTTATTAAGCTGACAACTTTTGCAGCTAATACATATGACGAATTTCACCGGGCTGTAAAAAATTTGAAACAAAAGGGAATGACTGCATTGGTCTTGGACTTGCGTGATAATACCGGTGGATTGTTAAATCAAGCCGATTTGATAGCCGATGAATTTTTACCCAATGGAAAAATAATTTTTTACACCAAAGATCAAAAAGGTCACCAAAAGATAGTATCGGCAACCTCCAGAGGCAGTTTTGAAAACGGAAAAATTTATGTATTGATTAATGAAAATTCTGCTTCGGCCAGTGAAATAGTTGCCGGGGCACTTCAAGATAATGATAAAGCCACAATTATAGGCCGGCGTTCATATGGTAAAGGTTTGGTGCAAAAAGAGATGGTGTTAAGTGATGGCTCAAAGGTGCGTTTAACAACAGCCAGATATTATACGCCTACCGGCAGGTCTATTCAACGTCCCTATAAAAAAGGGCATAAAAAAGAATATGAAGAAGATTTTAAAAAACGTTTATATAATGGAGAATTGTATTACAAAGATAGTATTCATGTAGTAGATTCTTTAAAATATACCACGCCCAAAGGTAAAGTTGTTTATGGGGGCGGCGGTATTGTGCCGGACATATTTGTACCTAAAACTTATGATGATTATCTTTATAGTTACGGCTATATAAACAGGTTTTTGTCAGATTTTATTACAGATTATTTGGACAGGCATTTGGACGAATTGCAAGCTTATACAGCTGAAGATTTTATGGCGGATCATCAGATTGAACAACAACTGTATCAGCTTTTTAAAAGTAGACACGGTAAAAACAATACTTCAAAGCATAAGATACGTAACCCCAAAGCCGAACAATATTTAAAACAACTGATGAAAGCTTTGCTTGGCAGGGATTTATATGGCACAAATGTCTATTACCAAATATTGTTGCAAAATGATCCTATGTTAGATACCCTGTTGCACCAACCAAAACAAACGGCTGATGTTAAATAATTTTCCAATTTTTGATATCAAAGGTGAGGATGATTTTACCCGGATTGCCATAGATATTTTTAATTTCCAATCGGAATACAACCCTGTTTACAAACAATTTTTAAAATATTTGAATTTTACGCCAGCTAGCGTAAAAACACTTATGGATATACCATTTATGCCCATTACGTTTTTTAAAAACCATCAGGTGGTTAGCGCACCCCCTCCCTTCGAGGCGCTATTTATGAGTAGTGGCACTACGGGCATGCAGCGCAGTCGGCATTATGTTAAAAATTTAAAACTTTACGAAGAAAGTTTTGTCAAAACTTTTGAACTGTTTTACGGCCCTGTAAACAACTATACTATTTTAGCGCTTTTGCCGTCTTATGTTGAGCAAGGGCACTCGTCTTTGGTGTATATGGTTGATTATTTGATTAAAGCTTCAGGACAAAATTATAGCGGTTTTTATCTCAATGACGAACAATTTCCAGATATATTAACTTTAGCCGATCAACAACAAGCCAATGTTTTATTAATAGGTGTTTCTTATGCCTTGTTGGATTTAGTGAGCAAGCATCAATTTCAATTAAAAAGTACCATTGTTATGGAAACCGGTGGTATGAAAGGGCGTCGTAAAGAAATGTTACGAGAAGAATTGCACCAATATTTAACCAAAGGTTTCGGGGTAGACCAAATACATTCGGAATATGGCATGACCGAGCTACTGAGTCAATCTTATTCAAAAGGGAACGGTATTTTTAGATCGCCACCTTGGCAAAAAATATTGATAAGAGACACTGAAGATCCTTTGAGTTATTTACCCCAAGGTAAAACCGGAGGCATTAGTGTAATAGATTTGGCCAACTATCACTCGTGTGCTTTTATAGCTACGCAAGACTTAGGCCGGCATATTGACAATGAGCATTTTGAAATTTTGGGTCGTTTTGATCAATCGGATGTACGTGGTTGTAACCTATTAATTGTATAAAAAGGAGTAAATTACATAAAGTCCATTTCTTATAATGTATAAAACAAAAAACCGGACCATAAGGCCCGGTTTTAAAATACTTATTTATTAATAACTTATTTTACCAAGTTAATTTCAACACGTCTGTTTTTAGCACGTCCGGCTCTGGTTCTGTTAGATGCAATAGGTTTGGTTTCACCATAACCTTTGGCATTTAATTTAGATTTAACACCGTGTTCTTTTAAGTAGTTAACAACTGCTTCTGCTCTTTTTTGAGATAAAGCCATGTTAAATTTGGCGCTACCAACACTGTCTGTATGACCTTCAACATCAAATTCGGCAGTAGGATATTGAATTAATATTTCAACTACTTTATTTAAAGTTTCGATAGTTTTAGGTTTGAAAGAAGCTTTTCCTGAGTCAAAGTAAATAACTTTGGCATAGTCATTCAATTGTTTTTGAACTTCTTTAGTAACTTCGGGGCAGCCTTGGTTAGCTACAGGGCCGGCTACTTCGGGACATTTATCATCTTTATCCAACACACCGTCTTTGTCAGTATCAGGGTAAGGGCAACCTTGGTTAGCCACAGGACCTGCAACTTGAGGACAATTATCTTTAGCATCGGTTACACCGTCGCCGTCAGCATCGGGGCATCCGTTTAAGGCTGCAACACCGGCTACATCGGGGCAAGCATCTTTAGAGTCGATAATGCCGTCGCCATCAGTATCGGGGCAACCGTTAAACTCAACTTTACCGGCTACATCGGGACAAGCATCTTTAGAGTCGATGATACCGTCGCCGTCGCTATCGGGACAACCGTTAAACTCAGGCAAACCTTTTACGGTAGGACAAGCATCGTCTTTGTCAAAAATGCCGTCGCCGTCAGTGTCAACACCACCGAATTTTACGGCAATACCAACACCATGTTGGAAATAGGGTGCTACATTTACATCAAAAGTATGATGATAAGCAGACTCAACATAAAAACCGATATTGTCATTAAACCAATACTCTAAACCTAAACCGGCGTTTAAGTTACCACCGTCTTGTTTATCAAGCCAAGTGTAACCGCCACCGGCAAAAATATAAGGTTGTAAGCTTTTATCTTCTTTGCAGATGCTGTATTTAACATCTAAATTAGGATTGATAAATGATAAACCGGTATTGGTTTCATTATCACCCATTTGGGTAATTTTGTTTAATTTAATTGAGCCTATGAGGCTGAATTTATTACCTAAATAATGACCGACTCTAATGTCAGAAATGGCATAAGCCGCATTGTAGTGGTCAAAATTGAAGTAATCTTTAAACAATTGATCGCTGGCAAAGCCAAAGTCGCTTTGCTGTCCTGTGGGATAAAAATCCACAGCATTCAATCCAACTTTTACCAACCATGGATTGTTCTTGTCTTGAGCATTTAATGTAACAGTGGCAAGCACTATTACTGCTAATAATAATTGATTTAATCTTTTCATATCCTTATATAGTTTAATAATATTTATAGCAAAAATAATAAAAATATATTTAAAAAAAATGATTTTTAAATAATATCTAATTTTTTTCCCACTTTTTCAAAGGCGGACAATGCTTTATCCAAGTGATCTTTGGTGTGGGCAGCTGATAATTGCACTCTGATGCGGGCTTTTCCTTTGGGAACTACAGGAAAAAAGAAACCGATAACATAAATACCCTCTTTTAGTAATTCGTTGGCCATATCTTGTGACAATTTGGCATCGTAAAGCATAACCGGAATTATGGGAGATTCGCTGTGGCCTATATCAAAACCTAAGCGTGTCATGCCCTCTTTAAAGTAATTTGTATTCCAATGCAGTTGATCAATTAAGCCGGTATTGCCTGTCAGCATATCCAAAACTTTTAAGGCGCCGCCTACTATTTCGGGAGCTAAAGAATTAGAAAAAAGATAAGGGCGTGAGCGTTGACGTAACATTTCTATAATTTCTTTACGTCCGGTGGTATAACCGCCCATGGCACCTCCTAAGGCCTTGCCGAGGGTGCCGGTAATAATATCTATTTGTCCCATGACATTTTTTAATTCCACGGTGCCGCGACCGGTTTTGCCCAAAACGCCTACGGCATGACTTTCGTCTACCATGGTCAGTGCATCGTATTTTTCGGCCAGAGCTACAATTTTATCCAATTGTGCCACCACACCGTCCATAGAAAAAACGCCATCGGTGACTATTATTTTAAATCTATGTCCGGCGGCATTGGCTTCTTTGAGTTTGGCTTCCAAGTCGGCCATGTCATTATTTTTATAACGGTAACGAGCTGTTTTGGTTAGTCTGACACCGTCAATAATAGAAGCGTGATTGAGTTCATCCGAAATAATAGCATCTTCGGGTCCGAATAAGGGTTCAAAAACCCCACCGTTGGCATCAAAGGCGGCTGCGTATAGTATGGTATCATCCGTTTGATAAAATCCGGCTAGCTTTTGTTCCAATTCTTTATGCTTGTCCTGTGTACCGCATATAAAGCGGACGGATGCCATACCGTAACCGCGAAAGTTCATCATTTTTTTTGAAGCTTCGATCACTGCCGGATCATCAGCCAGTCCCAAA
>Ga0256834_1000103_pt1 | contig 57042 bp, 44 predicted proteins | sample 4281140metaG_FD_190536 | JGI IMG/M metagenome (GOLD analysis project Ga0256834, IMG submission 190536) | Hydrothermal vent microbial communities from East Pacific Rise, Pacific Ocean - 4281-140 | ecosystem: Environmental > Aquatic > Marine > Hydrothermal vents | place: Pacific Ocean: East...
TAACACACCGCACATAGCAATGGTAATAGGGCGTGTCTTCTAAGCTAATTAATTGTTTTCTTGCTGTTGTCATTTTGAGCTCCTGAAACGTAGTTTGTTCCCGATTTTGGTAGTTTAACACAAAAGTAATTTCATATAAACAACATGGGTGTCCTTGTATATTTATCTTGTATATTTAAGAAGTGCCTGTCTATGTTATTGGTTAACGATTTAACGGCTTGGAATTGGAGGGTTTTACCTAAAAGGGTACTGACCCCAATAACTCTTGATTTTATTATAATACTGTTTCTCAATAAAACTGTGTCCAGTGAATTGGGGGATGTTCAGGTAGACCCCTTTTTTGTCCCGTATGTTTATTGTTTCGATACTGATTCATTTCCTGCCTTTTTTTACAATTTTTATTTCAATATCTGACCTTCTAACATGTTCATTATTTGAATTAACTTCAAAAAACCAAAACCTTTCATTAACTACATTAAACATTCCATTATCATTACTGCTTTTCATTTTTTCATCATCTGTCATCGGAATAAAGTCAATGCATATATTTTCTCCATATAAACAACATGGGTGTCCTTGTATATTTATTTCAAGCTAGAGTTTATGGGTCTAGTGCCAATGTATAACTATCAAGGTTATTTATGTCAATTGTGATGATAGATATAGAAAGTGACGGGCCAATTCCTGGTGATTATTCCATGATTTCATTTGGAGCTGTTATAGTAGATGAAAATTTAGATAAAACCTTTTACGGTAAACTTAAGCCAATTAGTAAAAAATGGATTCCTGATGCTCTAGCAATTTCCAAGTATACAAGAGAAGAAACACTTAAATTTGATGAGCCAAAAAAAGTTATGGAGCAATTTGAAATTTGGTTAAAAGAAAACTGCAAAACGAAGCCAATGTTCTTCAGTGATAACAATGGCTTTGATTGGCAATTTATAAATTGGTATTTTCATCATTTCCTAGGAAAAAACCCATTCGGGTATAGTTCTACTAACTTAGGCTCATTGTACAAAGGTTTAGTCGGAAACACTTTTAAAAATTTTAAACACCTTAGAAAAGCTAAACATACTCACAACCCAGTTGATGATGCAATTGGAAATGCAGAAGCTCTTCTGTACATGAAAAACCAAATGAATTTAAAAATTTAAGAGGGTGTAGAACCTAATGTGCAAGCACTCTCAAATTTAATTAATCAATCCTCAAACCAAGAAAATTGTCAACTGTTACAGTATAATTTTTAGATATGAATATTTCTTTTAAATGCTCACCAACGTTAACTAATAACTCTGTTGAATCATTTGTCTCACATTCGATTAAAAGAAAATAGTTATATTCTCTTTTATTTTCAATAATGATATCGCCAAGGTTGCTTATTAAAGTGAGAGTCAAACCAAGTACTTCAAAAATATAATAATCACCTCCAAAGTTATCAGAATACCTAGATTGTACAATCTGATAGCTTGTTTGATTTACTGAAGAAATATTAAGAACACTTCTTATATCAATTGCAAGTTCATGTAATGTTTTATCTGTTTTAAAATATAATTCCATAATCTCTACCTAGTAAATATCTGTACTTGCTTTAACTGTTTCATATCCTTTTTTACTATATATCCTGATACTTGACTTTCTACCTGTCATGTTACCAACTGCTTTTTCTGCTGAATGTAACTTGGGGAAAAATAATTTTGTTGCTGCAACAGATAATGCTCCATCTTTATTATGTGCACCTTGCTTCAAGCCTTGCTGATATAATTTATCACTAACAACAAAGAAATCTATATCACTAGCTTCATCAAAAGCACCTCCTGTATGTTTAACACCTGTTGTTGAACTACCTCTTACACCAATAAGTGCATCATCAACATCTATAGCATTTTTAAATTGAGACATGGCATCATCAAATTGCTTTCCTTCTTTGAATCCAAGTGGAACTTTGGAACCTTTGCCCTTCCCAAATTTAAATCCAATTTTCAACCCTATTGCTTCAAGAGCTAAAGCAACATAGTCACCCTTAGTAGATAATGGTAATGTACTTACGCTACCCAATGCTTTCTTAGCTCGATAAATATAAATATCTTTCATATTTCGTGATAAATTTGAAGCCTCAATTTCAAGAATTGTTTCTTCTAAAACACTCGGTGCAGCTCCTGAAATTTCTCCCATGGGACCTGGCCCATCTGATCCCCACCAACTTACAAAACGATTCCAAATACCACCACCGTTTTGACTTTCCTTCTCTGAATTATCAGATTTGTCACTTTTTGAATTTTGTTGTTGTTCTCTAATCCCATTATACATTTCCGTAATTGCATCCCTGCTAACTCCAAGAACACTAGCCATACTTTGATCCCATTGGCATGCATAATCATCAGAACCACATCTTGTGTCTTCACCAAAATACCCACTTGGATCAGTCCCCGATAAAGGATTATTAAAAATATAAGTATAAGGATTCAAACTCTGTGTCGATGTAGGATTCTGAATAAAAGGGTCAACACTAAGGAACCGCCCATTATTATAATCATACATACGGCCATGTGTGACTTAATGCATCGTACAACAACTTACATTAAAACCTTGACTTACCACCTCTTCTCGAAGTTTTTTTAATGCAACATGAAATTTAGTATGCCAATCTAATGAAACAAGGTCAAGAAATTAATAGTGCCCGAGCTAAATATGGATTTACAGGGCGCCAATTGCTGATACTTATTTAATTAACAATTAACAATTAACAATCTTCAGATAATCCCTTATAATCAACCGCTTTGTTAAAACTTTTAAAAACTCTATGTTAACGTTTCAGGAAATTATTTTAAAACTGCAAGAATTTTGGGCGAAAAATGGTTGTGTGATTGTACAGCCTTTGGACTTGGAAGTCGGTGCAGGAACTTTTCACCCAGCGACATTTTTACGTTCTATTGGCCCGGAGCCCTGGAACAGTGCTTATGTGCAGCCTTGCCGACGTCCAACTGATGGTCGTTATGGCGAAAATCCGAACCGTTTGCAACATTATTATCAGTTTCAAGTGGTATTGAAGCCATCACCTGACAATATCCAAGAATTGTATCTTGAGTCCTTAAAAGAACTGGGTATTGATACGCTTTTACATGATATTCGCTTTTTGGAAGATAATTGGGAATCCCCTACTCTGGGTGCTTGGGGTTTGGGCTGGGAAGTCTGGCTTAATGGCATGGAAGTGACACAGTTTACTTACTTTCAACAAGTTGGTGGCATCGAATGTCGTCCAGTGATGGGTGAAATCACTTATGGCTTGGAAAGACTTGCCATGTATTTGCAAGAAAAAGACAGTATCTATGATTTGATTTGGGCAGAGACTCCAAATGGCACCGTCACTTATGGCGATGTCTTTCATCAAAACGAAGTGGAACAATCCACTTACAATTTTGAGCACGCTAATGTCGAGATTTCATTGCAAGACTTTAATAATTGCGAAAGTGAGTGTTTGAAATTAATTGAAGCAAAACTGCCTCTGCCAGCCTATGAAAAAGCTTTAAAAGCATCGCATTACTTCAACCTATTGGATGCTAGAAAGGCCATTAGTGTAACTGAACGCCAACAGTATATTTTGCGTGTTCGCACCATGAGTAAGGCTGTTGCTGAAATGTATTACGACAGTCGTGAAGCACTTGGCTTTCCTGGATGTAAAACAAGTAAAGATAACGAAGGAGATGCCTCATGAGTAACATTTTATTTGAACTGGGCACCGAAGAGTTACCACCAAAAGCATTAAATAATTTAGCCATGAGCTTGTACAATGGTGTAGTAGCCGAATTAGACAAAGCAGGAATTAGCTTTGATAAAGACAATTCGCGTTGGTTTGCTTCCCCTCGCCGTTTATCCTTTATTTTAAAAAACATCGATGCGGGGCAAGCTGATAAAAAAATGCAACGCAAAGGCCCAGCGGTCGTTGCTGCATTTGATGATGAGGGCAACCCTAAACCTGCAGCCATTGGCTTTGCTAAATCTGTTGGTGCCGAAGTGGCAGATTTACAGAGACTTAAAACCGACAAAGGCGAATGGTTAGTTTTTGACATTGAAGAAAAAGGGCGGAAAACAGCAGAGTTATTGCCTGATTTCATTCAAAACAGCATTAAAAAACTCCCTATCCCAAAACCAATGCGTTGGGGTAATAACAGTTTTAGCTTTATTCGCCCTGTGCATTGGATGATCTTGTTGCAAGATGAGCAGATTATTCCTTTTGAAATGTTTGGGCTTGCCACAAGCAACCAATCTCGCGGCCACCGTTTTCACTTTCCTGATTACATTACCATTAAGTCAGCAGACACTTATGTGCAACAATTGTTGGATGTGCGTGTTGAAGTGGATCAAATAACGCGCAAAGAAAAAGTTAAACAACAAGTTATCGCTATTGCAAAGACCATTAATGGCACTGCTCGTACTGATGATAGCTTGTTGGAAGAAGTCACAGCAATTGTTGAGTATCCTGTAGCAACTGTTGGCAGCTTTGATGAGGACTTTCTGCAAGTTCCTCCAGAGGCATTAATCTCATCTATGCAGAAGCACCAAAAATACTTCCCTGTATTTGATGATGACAATAAATTGATGCCAAACTTTGTAGCATTAGCAAACATCGAATCCAAAGATGTGGCGCAAGTGGTTAAAGGTTTTGAAAAAGTCATTCGTCCACGCTTAGCTGATGCACGTTTCTTCTGGGAACAAGACCAAAAGAAACCGCTTGATTCTCGCTTTGCTATGCTTGATAAAATGACCTTTGAAAAACAGTTGGGTTCTATCGGTGATAAGTGTAAACGCATTGGTAAAATCATGTTATCTCTTGGTAGCAAACTCAATTTGGACATTCACCAAATAGAACGTGCATCTACTTTGTTAAAGTGTGATTTAGTGACAGATATGGTCGATGAATTTCCTGATTTACAAGGTATTATGGGCGGCTATTATGCCACAGCTCAAGGCGAACATGAAAATGTTGCCGCTGCCATAACCTCACAGTATAAACCAACTTTCTCTGGTGATAGCATTCCTGAAACAACCTTAGGTCAAGCGTTGTCTTTGGCAGACAAAATGGATACACTTTGTGGGATTTTTGCTGTTGGTAAGAAACCAACAGGTAACAAAGACCCATTTGCTCTACGTCGTAGCGCATTAGGCATTATCCGAATTTTGCAAGAAGCCAAACTACCGGTAAACCTTTATGAATTAATACAAACTAGCCTTAATCAGATTGCCATCGATTCACTGGATCATACCAGTGTGCAAAAAGACATTGAAGCTTTTATCAGTCAACGACTCAAACACCGTTACTTAGAACAAGGTATAAGTCATGATATAGTTGATTCAGTTTTAAAGCTTAAACCTGAAAACTTAGATGATTGCAATGAAAGAATAATTGCTTGTGTTGCATTTAAACAAAACCTTTCAGCACCTGCCTTAGCCGCAGCCAATAAAAGAATTAGCAATATTTTAAAGAAATCAGATGAAGTAATTGCTGATGATGTGACTATTTCATTACTGCAAGAACAAGAAGAGAAAAATCTCTACGGTGCAATCGAGTCAATTAAGAGAACTTTCACCCTAAAAGTCACTCAACAACAATACGAACAAGCCTTTAATCATTTAGCTTCATTAGCGGAACCTGTTGATAACTTTTTTAACAAAGTAATGGTCAACAGTGATGACCAAGCAATACGCTTAAATCGTTTAGCCTTATTAAAACAATTAAATCAGTTATTTAATGCCATTGCTGATATTTCTAGACTGGAAATTTAAAACCCATATAGAAGAAAATCTAATGCCAATATGAACTGTTTTCATGTTGGCATTTTAGTGTTAAGATGGCACTATTCAATCAACTTAATCCTTAATGGCATTGCATACCTTACAACCTGATACCATGTTGCGTGAATACCGCATCATTAAACTTCTTGGTGAAGGTGGTTTTGGGTTGACTTATCTTGCTTTTGATACACATCTTGAAAAACATGTCGCTATCAAAGAATACATGCCTGCCGAACATGCCGTTCGAGAATCTGACTCAAAAATTGTCCCTCGTAGCAGTGCTTCTGAAAAAACTTACAAATGGGGTCTCAATGCTTTTATAAATGAAGCAAAAACTTTAGCCAAATTTGAAAACCCCAGCATTGTCAGAATTTATCGTTTTTTCAAAGAAAATGGCACAGCTTATATTGTTATGGAATACTGTCAAGGTGGTTGCTTAATCGACATTATTTCTAAAGATAAACCCATGGATGAGCAAAAGCTCAAAAAAATAATTACTTCAATTGTCAATGGGTTACAACTCGTACATAAAGAAGGTATATTACATAGAGACATTAAACCTGACAATATCATGTTTCGCGCAAATGGCTCTGCTGTTTTAATTGATTTTGGTGCAGCTCGACATGCCATCGGAGATAAGTCACGAAAAGTCACAACTATCATTACTCCAGGCTATGCACCATTAGAACAATACAGTACTAAAGGGAAAATTGGTCCGTGGTCAGATATTTATTCCTTAGCAGCAGTCGCCTATTTATGCATTACAGGAAAAAAACCACCTGATATCATGAATAGGTTACATGATGATACCATTGCAAAATTATCTGACCGTCTTAATTCTTCAGCATTTCTTCAAGCCATTGACTTTGGTTTAATGCTACAGGTCAGTGATCGCCCCCAAAATTTATCTGACTGGTCTTCTTTATGGAATAAACAAAATAGTTCTGCTAAAATCACTCAGCCCAATAGTCCAATCCAAACTAAAGAAGCAATTTTTGCAAAAAAAGAAATTAGCCCAGATACCCATTATTTTAAACCTCAAGCCATATCAGCACGGCCAACTATTTCTACGCGCGACCAGACTACTTTAAACACTCATAAATTTAATCAAGTTCACAAAACATCAGGCTTTGGATTCTTTAAGTGGCTACTTGTTTTGATTACTTTAATGATGTTGTCCGTTGTTGCTTATGTCGCATACGAACACATTATTAACAAAAAAGAATTCAGTGAATTGCTTACAGTTAATGCCATGAAAACAAAGTGGAATTCATTCTTTACTCAGACACTAGACAAGCCACCAAAAATAAAAACACCAATTAAAAATGAATACATTCTAAGTGCTCAGAAAAAACTCAATTTTTTGGGTTATAAAGTTGCCCAAAATGGGGAGCTTGATATAAGAACCCAACAAAGCATTAAAAAATTTGAACAAGACAATCAACTTGTTATTACAGGGGTAGTTGATGACATTCTTATCAATGAACTGTCTAACAAAATTGAAACGATGAAACAAGAAAACTGGAGTAAAGCACTTTCGACCAATACCGAAGAGGCCTATCAAACTTTTAGCGACAAACACCCAAATAGCCCACACCAAGAGGAGATTGAAGAAAATATAAGGCGATTAAAAGAACTCAAAACCATTCAACTTAAACAACTACAAATACAACAGCAACAAGAAGCTCTCGATTTAAAACAAAAAACTCAAAAACAAAGGTTAATTACAGTTACTCAAGAAAAGAAAAAGCTGATAAAAGAAATTCAAGCACAACTCATCAGGTTAAAATATAATGATTTAAATCAAACGGGAAACTTAGATTTACAGACTGAAAGTTTGATTAAAACCTACCAAAAACTGAAGAACTTACCAATAAATGGTTTACCAACTAAAACCTTGTTATTTAAATTACAATCAGAAAGTAAATGGCCTGGTAGAGGTATTGGTGAGACCTTCAAAATATGCAATAATTGCCCTCAAATGGTGGTTATTAAAGCTGGCAGTTTCACTATGGGCAATGAAACTGGACCAAGCACTCAGAAACCAGCACACAATGTGTATATTAAAGAATTTAGCATTAGTCAACGTCCAGTGAGTTTCAAACAATGGGACTCTTGTTATGCTGATGGATTTTGCACTTATCAGCCAAATGATGAGGGTAATGGTAGAAAACAAAACCCCGTAATAAACATTAACTACCAAGACAGCTTACAGTTTATTAATTGGTTAAAATCTTTATCTGGGAAAAACTACCAATTACCAAGCGAAGCTCAATGGGAATTTGCCGCAAGTTCAACAATACAAGGGAATCCTTATCAATTAAAAAACCCAATCTATTCAATTACAGAATTAATTGCCGATTGCTGGCACCCTAATTACTTAGGAGCACCAACAGATGGAAGTGCAAGAAAGGACAGTATTTGTCAAAATGTAGTAACGCGTACAAACCTATCAAAAAAAAACAAATCATCGTTATATAATCGTACAAAACTAGGCAAGACAGAGCGAAAAAATACAGTTGGATTTAGAGTGACCGTTATTCAAGATTAACGACGTTTACAACATTAATCGTGAATAACTAGCATTTTGCGTACAAATCGAAGTAAAATATAACTGTAAGGAGTTTAAACCATTCTGAAAGACTGAGAAAAAAATGAACAAAACATCAATCATTGTAAAAATTTATACGGTGCTTTGCATTAAAGTCAATAGTCAACTATCTACTCTTAATTTAATCAATTTACCTGTCATTAGTTTTAGTTCTAAGTTCTATAAAGTTTCACTTTCTATTTTATTTCTTCTCCTTATTAATCTACAAACTTCTGCACAGCAAATGCCTTTTGCAACATTAAGTATCGCAGACGGGCTTGAAGATACCGTTATTTTTTCTATTGAAGAAGATGATTTAGGGTTTTTATGGATAGCATCAAGAACGGGCATCAATCGATATGATGGCAAACAATTTTGGACTTATGGTCGTAATGATGGCTTGCCCCATAACTTAGCCCGTGATTTACTTAAAACTAAAGATGGAACGCTTTGGATTGCCACAGAAAAAGGTTTAGCATGGTTTGATGGAAAATCATTTCATGTATTTAAACCAAAAAATAAAAAAATAAATACATACTCAGCAAGAGCCTTAAGCCAAGCACCTGATGGAACATTATGGGTTGCCACTTATGGTGCGGGTGTATTACAGCTTGAAATAGGAGAAAACCCTAAGCTGATAAAACAATATAATTACAAAAATGGCCTTAAAACAGATCGCATAAGAAGTATTCTTGCTGATAAACAAGGCAATATTTGGGTCGGAACATCAAAGTATATTTTCAAAATCAACGAAAAGAAAGTAGAACAAATTCAATGGCATGCTAAAAAGTCTGAAATTAGAACAATCTTCCAACATAAAGACAATAGTATTTGGGTAGGCACACGTTTTGGCATTGCTCGTTATAATGGCAAAGCATTTGAGGCACTAAAGTTTAATGTGGATTTAAGTCAGCAAACGATTAACAGCATCATGTATGATTTCCAAGGTTTTATATGGGTTGGCTCAAGAGATTTTGGCACTTATAAAATAGATCAAAACAATAAGATAATTAAACACTTTGAAATGAGAGATGGACTTCCTGATAACAGCATCAATGAAATTTTTCAAGACCAAGAACACAACCTTTGGTTTGGCACATATGGTGGTGGTTTAACTCGATTAAGTACAACTAATGTATTAAATTGGAAAACACAACCAGGACTACCCAATCCGAATGTATATACCATAACAAATGATAAAAAAAATTGCTTATGGGTAGGCACAAATGGTAATGGAGCTAGCCATATATGCAACAAGGAAATCACACACTATACGCGTAAACAAGGTCTATCACATAATAAAATACTGTCTATTATGGTTGATAACAAAGGCATAGCTTGGTTTGGAACTTTACAGGGCATGAGTCAATTGATTGATGGAAAGTTTATCCACTTTGATCAAGACCAAGGTTTAAGTGGATCTGTCATCTACCATATAATTCAAACTTCAGACAACTCAATGTGGATTGGTACAAACAATGGATTAAATCACTTCGATGGCCAAAATTTTTATACTTATACCACAAGAGAAGGACTCCCTCACAATCGAATCAATCGTATTATAGAATCTCGAGAAGGTGGGTTATGGTTAGCATCTTCTTATGGTTTAACCTATTTCAAAGATGAACAATTTACTAGTTGGTCTACTACTGATGGTTTGCCAGCAAATTTCATTAATGACTTTTATGAAGATGACAAAGGTGGCTTGTGGATAGCCACCAACAATGGCTTAAGTTATTTCAAAGATAACAAATTCACTAACTGGTCAAAAAAAGATGGGTTACCTCACAATAATGCAACAGTCATACTGCCAGGAAAGGGTGATGGAATATGGATTGGCACTAGTAGAGGTGTTGCCATTTTTGATGGTGAAAATTTTACAATAATTTCTTCAAGAGAAGGTTTAGTGTTTGATCTCATAAATCGAGGTGCAGGTTATAAAGATCCAAAGGGTAACTTATGGTTTGGAACAGGTGAGGGAATTAGTCGTTTTGCAAAAGATTTTAAGATTGGAGGGAGTGATGAACCACCAGTTCACATTCTATCAATCAACAACAATCAAAATCCATTAGACCTCTCTGCTCCTAGTGAAATAAAACAACAAGACAGCAGTTTATTAATAAAATTTGCAGCCATTAGCTTTCAAAGAGCATCTGATATTACTTATCGCTATCGGTTTAACAATCAAATTAATACTCCTACTCCTTGGCGTGAGACTCGTTTAAGAGAACTGCAAATAGATTCATTAACCGCAGGAGATTACACGTTTGAAGTCTCTGCTCGAGTTGGCAATGGCCAGTGGAATACACATCCAGCACAGTATCAAATAACAGTCATACCCCCATTTTGGAAGACTAAGTGGTTTATTATTCTTGTAGGGTTCGCTATTTTGGCAGCATTTATAACTCGAAACTATCGCAGTAAAAAATATGCACTTAAGCTGGAAAACATCGTTCAAGAACGCACTAAAGAATTAAATGAAGTAAATAAAGGGCTTGAATGGCTTGCTAACCACGACAACCTTACTCAACTTGCAAATCGAAATTATATTCACAGTAAATTAGAAGTTATTAAAAAAACAGGAGAGGCACAAGCAACTGGATTTATTCTTATTGACCTTGATCATTTTAAGTCTGTTAATGATAAATATGGCCATGAAATTGGAGATAAGGCCTTAAAAATATTTGCTGATATGCTTAGGAGTATTGTTAATACTAGTCAGATAGCCGCGCGTTGGGGCGGTGAAGAGTTTTTAATAGTAAGTCCATCAACTAACTTAGCCGAATTATCACAACTGACCCAAGACATTTTAATAAAGTGCAGAGCGATTAACATTGAGATTTCTCAAGAAGAGCATCTTATTTTACGTTGCTCACTGGGTTATGCGCTAACTCCATCCAAAGCAAAGCATTCATGCGATGAAAAAACTATTCAGTTAGCAGATTTAGCTTTATATGAAGCCAAAAACAATGGCAGAGATTGTGCGGTTGGGTTTGTATGGAAAACACACCCTAGCGATAAATGGAAATTCCATACTATTTTAGACGATTTGGATGGTGCTATAAAAAACGACATTATAGAACGAGTGTTGATACCTTAAAGACCTCATTTCTCAACCAAGTTGACCTCTAGTCAACAAATCTTCAAAACGCTTAACATCTTCAAGTGTATCGATACCATGAGGCATATTTTGTTTGGCTTTTTTAGCTATAATTTTATAACCATGAGACAGGGCGCGTAATTGCTCTAATGACTCTGTTTTTTCCAAATCAGAACTTTGAAGCTGAGAAAACTCTTTTAAAAATTTTGCACGATATGCATAGAGTCCAATATGATGTTTATAATTAACAGATGGGTCCAGTTCATCATTTACAAATGTAGTTCGTGAAAACGGAATAGCTGCCCTAGAAAAATAAAGAGCATAATCATTTTTATCAGTCACTAATTTGACATTATTCTGATTAATTAACGATTCAAAACTGGTAATGTTTTGGTATAAAGTGGCAATAGATGCCTTTGGGTTGTCTTTTAATGCCTGAACAAGCTGTTGTATGTTTTCTTTTGGCGTTAAAGGCTCGTCTCCTTGATAGTTGATTACGATGGTTTTATCAGACCATTTCATTAACTCAGCAACTTCAGCCAATCTGTCTGTACCAGAAAAGTGATTTGGAGAAGTCATAAGAGCTTCATAACCATTTGCCTCAACTATATTAACAATACGTTGATCATCTGTTGCTACGATCATTTGTTCGGCATTTAATTGAGATGCGGACTCCAAAGCCCAAAGAATTAATGGCTTTCCTGCAATTTCAAGCAATGGCTTTCCTGGCAAACGACTTGATTGGTAACGTGCTGGCAAACAAATGACTACTTGGTCATTCATTTTAACACTCCATCGACTAATTTAAGCACCTGCTCTTTTGTTTGTGTCTCCATATTTAGTTTTAACACCACTACCCAAACATTATCTAGTTTAAAATCTTGACACTTGGTTGCATCTTTTTCAGTAATAAAAATTGGATCATCATTGCCAAAATTAAAGTGTTCAATTGTTAGAACTTCATGGTCGTCCAATGGGTTCTTAACAACTGCTAGACCTTGAGCCGATAACATATTGAAAAAACTATCTGGGTGAGCAATGCCTGCTATAGCATTAATGTGTTGATTACGAAACGACTCTAAAGTGCGTTGGTTTTTTGTTTTGCCTAATTCATATACCATTAGTGGAGCATATGTAAAATAAGACTTGTCTTGTTTCTTACCTTTATAAATAACCATATCGACAGAATCTAAACGTGATTTTTCTTCACGAAGTGGTCCTGATGGCAATAGTTTTTCATTACCTAGTCCATACTTGGCATCAATTAAGACAAATTCAATATCTCGCTTTAAGGCATAATGTTGCAAGCCATCATCAGCAACAATAATATCCACTCGATAATCTAACATTAATTTTTGCGCTGCTTTGACTCTGTTTTTACCTACAAAAACTGGAGCATCGGTATGTTTTGCGATCAATAAAGCTTCATCGCCACTGGCCTTAGGTGAGGTTTGTGGAATAACGAGCAAAGGTTCATGTTCTCTTTTACCACCATAACCACGAGAAACGACACCCACCTTCAGCCCTTGTGATTTAAGTTGATTAACTAACCAAATAACAAAAGGGGTTTTGCCAACACCACCAACCGAGATATTGCCTACAATAACTACAGGGCATTTAATTTTATGTGACTTTAATAAACCAATAGCGTAAAGTTTTTCCCGGATTTTACTTAACAAAGAAAATAGCTTTGACATAATTTTATAGTGCAAAGGAATGGTTTGTCCCTTATACCAAATTGCATTTAGTTTTTGTTGTTTTGAATTCGACATTCTTATCCTTTAGTTTGAAGAGAGTTGTATTTGGTGTAACTTGGAGTATATTCCATTTTGGGCAAGAAGTTGTGAGTGACTTCCCAGTTCTGCAATTTTTCCTTGATTCATAACCACCAAAACATCGGCCTTTTCAATAGTTGAAAGGCGGTGAGCAATTACCAATGTGGTACGCCCAACCATGACTTGTTCGAGTGCTGATTGAATTTTTTTCTCAGATTCCGAATCAAGAGCTGAAGTGGCCTCATCCAGAATTAATAAAGGCGCATCTTTTAAAACGGCACGGGCAATGGCAATGCGTTGGCGTTGACCTCCCGATAAACGTGTGCCATTTTCACCTAAAAGAGTGTCAAAACCTTCAGGTAATTCTTCAATAAACTCTAAAGCATTGGCTTGGGTCGCAGCCTTTTTTATAATATCAATACTGGAACTGCTATTACTACCGTATGCAATATTGTTAGCCACTGTATCATTAAATAGGACTACATTTTGATCCACAAAGGCAATATGATTGCGTAAACTCGATAAACTATAATCATTAATATCAATTCCATTAATCAACAACTTCCCTGATGAATAAGGATAAAATCGAGGAACAAGATTAACCAATGTACTTTTTCCACCCCCAGATTGCCCAACAAAGGCAACAGTTTGACCTTGCTTTATATCCAAATTAATATGGCTTAATGCTGTAGTACCATCTTCGTATTTAAAAGACAAATTATCAAATTTTAGTGACACCTCTTTGGCATCCAAGTCAACCTTGCCTTCGTCCTGTTCTGCCGCATGATCCAATATATAAAAGACACTATCGGCTGCTGCTAAGGTTTTTTGAATCATAGCACTCGAATCAGCCATCCGTTTTAAAGGGGGCAACATTGCCATCATAGCTAGAATAAAAGACATAAACTTACCACCTGTCCATTGATCTATAGCACCCGGAACCGTGGCAAAATACACAATAATAGCTAAGGCACAGGCAGTGAGGATTTGTACAGTTGAAGAAGAAAGTGCGCGTATGGAAGTCACTTTCATGTTCAGGTAACGGTTCTGATTGTTAATAGTAAAAAATCTTTTGGCTTCATCTTCTTGTCCTGCAAAAACACGTACAACCTTTTGCCCTTTGACTACCTCTTCTACCACTTCACTAACACCACTCATGGAGTTTTGAATACGGTGAGAGATTTTACGAAAACGCTTATTGACGACTGCAATAATCAAAGCCACTAATGGTACTAAGATAAAAACAACCACTGTTAACTCAACACTTTGGTATAGCATCACGCCGATAAGTACAATAATGGTTAAGACATCACGAAAAATAGAAATAACAGTGGTAGAGACTCCCATTGCCATCATCTCAATATCAAATGTCATGCGAGAAATCAGTCCAGCTGAAGACTCCTTATCGAAAAATGAAGTTGGCAGTTGTAAATATTTTCTGAAAACCAATTGTCTCAAGTCCGCAATAACTTTACGCCCTACCCAGTTTAGCCCGTAAGTAGAAATATAATTGCCAACGCTACGCACGATAAACATAGCAATAATAACCCAAGGCAAGAGACTTATTACTTTTTGGTCGTGCTTGCCAAAAGCATCATCAATCATGTATTCAAACATCAACATAAAAGAGGCTTGCACAGCAGCATCCATCAAAGCCCCTAGAATAGCAATGAATAAAACAAATTTATAGGGTGTAGTGAATTTCCACACCCGAGAAAAAGAAGTCTTTTGCTTTTCAGCTGACATAATTAAATCCGTTATTCGCTTGGAGTCGTTGCAATCGAGACACTAGTAAAACCCAAATCTGCCAACACATCCATGACTGTAACCACGTGCTTATGTGCAGCATCAGCATCTGCGCGAATAACAATCGGAGGTTTTTCATCTCCTCTTATTATTTGCTTCAAACTGTTAGCAATGCTATCATATTTTGAGTTAAGTAACTCATTGTTATTAACATAGATACTTCCTTTTTGGCTGATGGAAATAACAACTTGTTCTTGCGCTTGCGGATTAACCTTCTCTGTTGCTTCAGGTAATTGAATTTTTAATTTCGCCTGCTTTTCAAAAGTGGTTGTTACCATAAAAAATATGAGTAACAGAAATACTACATCAATCAATGATGTCATATTTAACTTAGGCCCAGGATTGCTGTCGTTATGGAATTTCATAATAACTACTTTTTATTTTCGCCAATAACATCAATTAAATCCATCACTTGTTTTTCAATCACAATACTTTGGTCGATTATTTTGGTTTTGAAATGACGATGGAACAACATAGCAGGAATTGCCACAACCAAACCAGCGGCAGTAGTAATCAAAGCTTGTGAAATACCCGATGCTAAATGTGCCGCATCACCAACGCCATTAGCATTTATCGCAGCAAACACTTTAATCATACCAATAACCGTACCAAGCAAACCAAGCAAAGGAGAAACCTCTGCAATCACAGACAACCAGTTCAATGGCTTTTCCATTTTATGAATAGCATGACGTCCAGCATCTTCTACCGTTTCAACAATTGCATCACGCGGTAATTCACGGTTTCTTAAAGCAGAACTCATGACATAACCCAGTGGCGAGTTTTGTTCTAATTTTTGTAAGTGCTTGGTATCCAAATGCTTGGACTTTGACCATTTAACAACTTGAGCTTTTAAATCAGTTGGAATGACATCTTTATCACGCAAAGACCAAAAACGCTCGCCCACAATCATCATGGCAAGTACCATAAGAATAAGGATGAAAACCATCACTAGACCACCAGAAGAAACTATTTCAAGCATTAAAACCTGCTCCAAAATTAAATACAATGAGATATTATAATAACTATTGTTGGTATTGTGTTAAAAACTTACATTTTTTGCACGATTGTTTTGTGAAAGATAGTTAAGGAAGCTCTGATAAATAGAGATTTTATCAAAGCCTCTTTAGTCAAACCTATTTCGTGTTCTATTCACAAAAGCCACAAGTGATAACATCACAGGCACCTCGACTAATACACCAACCACGGTTGCCAAAGTGGCTCCAGAATGCAGTCCAAATAAACTAATGGCAACAGCAACGGCGAGTTCAAAAAAATTGGATGTGCCAATTAAACAACTAGGGGCTGCTATTTTATGTGGGATTTTCCACTTAAAGGCAATAAAATATGCAATGAAGAAAATACCATAGGTTTGAATCAATAATGGAATAGCAATAAGAACTATATCCAGCGGTTGCTTAATAATCGCTGGTGCTTGTAGACCAAACAGAATAACAATGGTTGCTAACAACCCTGCAATAGAAATCGGTGAAATTTTTGCTAAAAAACCTACTAAATGCGCTTCACCAGATTTTAACAAGACCTTTCGAGTGATAAATCCAGTCACTAATGGAATAATCACATAAAGCACAACTGATAATAATAATGTACCCCAAGGGACTACAATATTGGTAACGCCTAATAAAAATCCAGCAATTGGTGCAAAAGCAACAATCATTATTAAATCATTGACCGAAACTTGTACCAAAGTATAATTGGCATCACCCTTTGTTAATTGTGACCAGACAAATACCATCGCTGTACACGGAGCTACTCCAAGCAAAATCACACCAGCTAAGTATTCGTTTGCTGTTTCGGGATCTATCCAATTGGCAAATAATACTTTAAAAAACAAGGCGCCAATTAAAGCCATAGAAAACGGCTTAATTAACCAGTTAATTATTAAGGTTAGAATCAAGCCTTTGGGATTTTTTGCTACATCTTTTATCGAGGAAAAATCAACCTTAACCATCATTGGGTAAATCATCAGCCAGATTAATACAGCAACAACGATATTGACATGGGCGAATTCAAATTGAGCAATTAAATTAAATAATTCAGGGATAAAATAGCCAAGTAAGACACCGATAGCAATGCAGAGTCCGACCCAGATGGTTAAATAGCGTTCAAATAAATTCATGGCTTCATTTTCCCTATGTTATTTAAATTTACTTGTGTGATTTTATCAAGTTTGAGCATGTGAGTAATTCGGCATTTCATTTGTGTAAAGGCTTTATCAAAAGCATCTGCCCTATTTAATCCAACAACTTTATCAGGATCAGCAATACCCCAATGGGATTTAATCGCTTGTCCTAAGTAGAGTGGGCATACCTCACCCGCTGCATTGTCACAAACCGTGATTACAATGTCAAAATTTATGTGGGTAAAATCGTTCCAAGATTGAGAAGAAAGATTATCAATTGGCAAACCATGTTCTTCAAGAACAACTAAACTATCTGGGTTGACCTTGCCTGTTGGAAAACTACCAGCACTGTAGGCATTGAATCGGTCTTTACCAAGGTGATTTAATACCACTTCTGCAAGAATTGAACGACAGGAATTGCCTGTACACAAAAATAGAATGTTTTTTTTCACTTGAATTCATTATAAAAAGAGTTTGTATGATACAACAACTTCGAATAAAACCAACAGACTTCTTAATACTTAAACTAAATTCAAATCAAATTCATATGCTCCTGATAAAATCTCAACTTTAACCCTTAAATTTTATTTTCAATAGGGCGCATTACAATATCAAATCCACAGGTCTCATCACCCAATCCACCAATACAGGTTACTTCTTTTGCTTGGACTTTAGTGTTGGTTATTCCTTCTAGTGCTCCAGCGATTATTCCTCCCTCAAAATGACAAATAGGCCGCCCTACGGGCTCCATTCCCGCACAAGTAGCACATTCATGTACATCAACATGAACTTTATTATCAACAATTTCAGACAAGCTAATCTGACCAATATTAATGTCTTCACAAAATACAAGAAGCTGATCTATTGAGTCAAAATCCAACTCCTTACCTAATTTCTTGCCCGCATAATAAGTAATGGATGAAGCACCAGCACCCATAATATCTTCTAATGCCACCAATCTTAATAGCCTATATAACCCTAAACCAACCTGATCACCTAATTGGGGTCGGTTAATTTTCAATGCATTTGCAATAGTAACTGGCTCTTTCATGATTACGCTCTCTCTATTATCTGTATTTGTAAATATTTTATCTACTTTACAAATATCATGTATTGACTTGCATCAAATCAGCATCATTTTTTATCAATTAATTCATCACGGTTATATTTAATTTTTAATCATGATAAAATCAGCTCCCTTGTTTACTTTACAATTAGACTCTCCATGCCATTAGTCGTCGTAGGACTTAATCACACAACCGCAAGTATTGATATTCGTGAAAAGATGTCAGTAGCGCAAGACTGCGTTGCTAATGTAGCTAAACAACTGTGTCAGCATAAAAAAATCCAATCCTGTATTATTATTTCCACTTGCAATCGCACTGAGTTTTACTTTGATTGCGACAGTCATGAAACCGCTCAAGTTCAATTTTGCCAATCCTTTGGCTATACTTTTCAACAAATTGGTCAACATTTATATACACACAGTAATTTTGAGTGTATTAAACATTTGTTTGCTGTAGCCTCTGGTTTGGACTCTTTAGTCTTAGGTGAAGCACAAATTTTAGGTCAAGTAAAATTAGCCTATGACATTTCAAAACAAAGTAGGTTTTTAAATAAAACAACCGATCGTTTTTTTCAAACAGCCTTTAGAATTGCAAAATCAGTTCGTAGTAATACTGATATTGGCAAAAATCCTGTATCCATTGCTAATAGCTCGGTACAACTTTCAAAACAAATATTTGGTGAATTAACTAAACAAAAAATATTGGTTATTGGTGCTGGTGCAACCTCTGAACTCTTATTACGCTATTTGAGCAAACACAGTTACCATTCTTTATCAATTTGCAATAGAACTTTATCGAACGCTAATAAATTAGCAAAACAATTTGACTGCAGCAGCTTCGACATAAGCCAGCTACCAAGTCAAATGCCTACTTTTGATTTAATCTTCACAGCAACTGCAAGCAAGCACCCAATTATTGGATTTGATATGATTAAGTCAGCCCTATCTCAAAGAAAACATCGACCCATTGTTATTATAGATATTGCTATTCCACGTGATGTGGATGTTTGCGTTAAAAAATTCAATGATGTTTTTTATTATGCAGTGGATGATTTACAAAAAGTCATTAGCAACAATTTAAAAAATCGCGAACAAGCCGCTGTTGTAGCCAGAGAAATCATCAAAGCCGAGGCCGAATCTTTTTGTTATTGGCTAAAAAGCCAACAACACACACAATTGATTTCCACATTCCAACAAGAAACTGCTAAAATTAGAAAACATAGCCTAGACAAAGCCATAAAACAATTAAACAAGGGTGATAACCCAGAGAATGTACTCTTTGGATTAGCAAACAATTTAACAAAAAAATTAAACCATACACCCGTCAAAGCCATAAGAGACGCCATAAACTCAGGTGATGAAAACACAATCAACACAATAAAAACATTATTGAAATTAGATCAACCATTGGACAAATAAAAACATGACACCAGAGATTAAGACAAAATTACAAATAGCCAGTGAACGACATGAAGAGATTGGCCATTTAATGTCAGACCCGGATGTCATGTCTGATCAAAATAAATTTCGTGATTTATCCAAAGAATATGCCAGTTTAGAAGACCTAGTCAAAACATTCGCACTCTACAAAGATGCAGAACAAGAAATAGTTGATGCTCAAGAAATGATGGATGATCCTGAAATGAAAGAAATGGCACAAGAATCATTGCAGGAAGCAAAAGAAAATTTGAAAACACATGAAAAAGAATTGCAAATTTTATTAATACCTAAAGACCCTGATGATGATAAAAATATATTCTTAGAAGTCCGGGCAGGAACAGGTGGTGATGAGGCCTCTTTATTTGCGGGTGATTTATTTCGCATGTATTCTCGTTATGCTGAAAACAAAAAATGGAGCATCAGCATTGTCAGTGTCAATGAAGGGGATCACGGCGGTTTCAAAGAAGTTATAGCGCAAATTGATGGAGATGGAGTTTTTTCACGCTTTAAATTTGAATCTGGCACTCACCGAGTGCAACGAGTACCAGCGACTGAATCACAAGGTCGTGTACACACATCCGCCTGCACAGTGGCAATTCTTCCTGTTGCTGATGAACGCGAAGAAATAACCATTAACCCATCTGACTTACGGGTTGATACCTTTCGTGCATCAGGTGCTGGTGGTCAACATGTGAACAAAACAGATTCAGCAATTCGTCTCACACATATCCCTAGCGGGCTAGTAGTTGAGTGTCAAGATCAACGCTCACAACACAAAAACAAAGCACGAGCAATGACCTTATTGCAATCTAAAATAAATGACATTGAGAAAGATAAGCTAGCATCCGAACAAAGTGAAGCCAGAAAATTACAAGTCGGATCAGGTGATCGTTCACAAAGAATTCGAACTTATAATTATCCTCAAGGTCGAATAACTGATCATCGCATCAATCTAACTTTATACAAATTACCTGAAATCATGGATGGTGATATTGATCAAGTCATCGAACCTTTAATTCAACAGAACCAAGCGGACATGCTTGGAGGCGAATAAACAAATGAAAAAGATAATCCTTATACTGCTTGTACTTATTCAATGGGGTTGTTCTCAATCACCAAAAACCACCACTGACATTTCAGAAGTTAATGCCCTATTGCGCACCATAACCATTGATGCAATCAAAGAAAAAGAATACGAACAAGCTAAACGCAGTATTGATGCATTGATTATTAACAACTCTGAAAAGTGGGATTTTATTCAATCAGCTATTATTTCATTACCTCCTTCATTAGCAATGCAAAGCATTGAAAAGGCTTTATCAAAAAAATCTGTTGCCCAATCTTCAGATAAATTATTTGCCTTATCAAAAGTATTTATTTCTTATAAAAAAACAAAGCAAGCCTTATCACTAATCAATCAATCCATAAAACTAGATAATAATAACCTTGAAGCTCGGTATTGGCGCGCTCGACTACAAACAGTTTTGAAAAATCATGCTGAAGCAGAAATTGATTTTAAATACATCACCAAAAAATCTCCTGAGAACGAGAATTACAGCACGCAATATGCGAGCTTTTTACAAGAAACCAAACGTTTTGATGAAGCACAAAATATACTAGCAAAGCAAAAACCAACGCCTGATGGTTTGTTTAAACGTGTGGTCTTTGCTTTACAAAATAAAAACATAACTGTGGCAGAACAAAGCTTTAATGAATTAAAAAACCTAAAAGTTGAAGATAAACAACTCAACCATAAGATTTTTTTAATTGCCGAATCCGCATACTGGTTAAAAAACTATGTAGAAAGTGAAAAATATTATAAACAAGTCACTGGTGGCAATCATTATCTTGATGCACAAGACATGCTTAGCCTTATTTTATTTGATGATAAAAGATTTGATGAAGCCATTGAGATATTACATCAATTAGAAAATGCAGAAGAAAAATATGCTATTAAAGCCTATCGTTTAGAGAGCCAAATTTACAAAGAGCAAAATGATTTAGATGAATCAATTGCCGTTTTGACGCGCGCATTACAAATCATACCGAACAACCCTACTCTACTTTATGATAGAGCAATGTTATTTGAATCGCAGAGTAAAATAGATTTACTGGAAATAGACTTAAAACAAATTATTGCCGATGATCCAAAAAATCATGAAGCTTATAATGCGCTAGGATATTCATTGGTCGACCACGATTTAAAGCTTGAAGAAGCTTATGAATATATCAAAAAAGCCATTGAATTAGATCCAGAAAACCCTGCAATAATTGACTCTCTAGGTTGGGCTCAATACAAACTTGGCCACTATGAAGATGCAGCCGCAAGTTTTCAAAAAGCATTAGATTTAGACATAAATGACCCGGAGCTTTATATTCATTTTTATAAAACATTATTAAAACTAAATAAAAAGGATGAAGCCAAAGAACTCATATTAAAAGCTAAAAAACTTTTCCCTGAAAATAATGAGATAACGAACCTGTAAAAAATTTTCAATAGCACCAACGTATACATTAATTTAAGCCCTATTTGCGTGATACGTCTCTCGTTTTCATTAAATGCCTAATAAAAAATTGACTTCGTTCTAATAAATCGTTAATTTGTTTGTATATACAGTTAATCATTGAGCAATTAAAATGATATTTATTAAACAACCTAGCAATGATAATCCATCCTCTATTTCTGCAAAGCCAACAACTACAAAGAGTAGTTATAGTATAACTAAGCTTATCTTAGTTATATTTTTAAATTTATTTTCTTTTACTGCCACCTCACAAGAGGGTGTTGGATGGGGGTGGTGGCCAGCTGGTGTACTAGGACCTTTTGCAGGTAATATTGTTTGTAATAACCGCAATTCTTTCCAAGTACAGGCACTTGACCCTAACTCATACTTTCTTCCTGGAACAGACCCAGTAGGGCTTTCTTTTGTATCAGGAGCAACGGCACTCCAATTAGGAATGACTGGTGTAACCAATGGGACAGGGACAAGGCTTTTAATTAATTTTGGTTTTCCAATAGAAAACGTGAATTTTTCTATTTTTGATATCGATGGTTCTCCAGGTAACTGGCAGGACAGAATTACAATTAACCCGACATTAGGCGGTATAGCAACAACAGCAAACTTATCATGCCCATTAGGTCTCGGTGCATGTACCTATAGCATTACAGGTAATCAAGCCGATGCAAATTTAACAGCAAGTGGACCATTTACAAATGACACTCGATTAGATGTCAGCATACCCGGTTCAATTGATGCAATAGAGATTGTGTACAACAATCATACTATACCTGTTTCTACTACTCAAATTGTTTATCTAACCCAAATAATATGGAGTTGCCCAATAATTGGTGTTGCTAAAGTTATGACAAGACGTGCTGGTCAAGTATTTGGTGTATCACCCTATATTGTTGATATTGATTTTAATTTTGAAAATTTTGGACATGTAAATTTATCAAACCTTACTTCTTTAGAAGACTTGGATGCTGTATTTAATATTCCACCTAATGTTGGAAATTATGTTGTTACATCTATTACCAAAACTTCAGGTCCAGCAACATTCACTGCCAATGCAGGGTTTGATGGCAGTGCAAATCAAGAGTTAATCGGCATAGGTTCTTCTTTATTACCGACTGAAACAGCATCAATCAGAGTCACTCTTAATGTCAACAACTACGATTCATATACTAACACAATCACAGTAAATGGCACATCTCCACAATCTGCAATTACAAGTGATGTATCCACTGACGGGGCAGATGCTGATGGGGCAGATGCCGATGACAACCCTGATGAGTCAACTCCAAGCACCTTGGATGTCACCTTGTTACCAGTGAGTTTAAACTATTTTTCAGCACAAAAATCTAATGGGCAAATACATATTGAATGGCAAACTGATATTGAATTTGCTCATTTAGGCTTTGAGATATACCAACAAAACCAAGATGGAAGCAAAGACCTTATTTCACCATTTATTTCTCAAGAAAGTACAAAACAAAACAATGCTCTTAAAACTTACACACACACAATAAATTCTGAAAACATCTTGCCAGTCTGGATAGTAGACATTAACAATAAGGGTGCAAAAACTTGGCATGGACCTTTTAAAATAAACAATTCATTTGGAACTAAAATTTTAAACTCAAAAATAAGCTGGTCAGATGTCAAACAAACAAATAACCCGATAACTTCAAGCACTACAGCTAATATAGATTCTTTGCAAGTGGCTGTTAACACAACTGGAATGCAAAGAATTAATTACGCCGATTTAGTGCTTGCAGGAATGGACTTATCTAATATATCTCCACAAAATATTTCAATTGATTTAAATGGAGAAAACATTCCACTTTATATTAACGGAAACAATACTGCATTCGATAACACTACTAGTTTTGACTTTTATGCAACTAACATCGAGGATTCAATATACACTAACACTCGTGTCTACAAACTCAGCATTAAGACCAATGAATTCAAACATATTCAAGCTAACAACCAAACTCAATCAAATGTTATCGACTCGTGGTACTGGCAGACTGAACACTATAACCCAAATTTAATTTATGATTTTAGCTCACCGACAAATGATCCTTGGCGTGCAGACAAAGTGGCAACCTTTGCAAGTAATGACAAAACCATTGAATTTCCTTTGGATGAATTATCACCACTGACCAATAATGACATCGAACTACGTATTGAAATATCAGGAGGAATTAATTATCAAAATCCACCAGATATTTACCCAACAGACCCAAATCGCTGTGGGGCAAATCATTTGGACTTATACCCAGGAATACCAAATGACCATTGCGTTGAGCTTTCAATAAACCAATCTGCCTACTCTGAACTAGTTTTTGACGGGCTAAGAAACCACATAGCATCTTATCAATTAGACCAAAGCCATGCTGTAAACGGCTTGTTAAACATCAACCTCAAGGTACAAGGTCAGAGTGGCTACCCTCACGACTTAGTACACATAGAAGATATTGCAATCACATACCCTCGAAGACTAACAGCAACAGAAAATAAACTCGAATTCCAAATTGCAGAATCTACTAAAATTCATAACGATTTAATTAACCAACTTGGTTTTGAAAAAAATATAGATATTGATGCACCACCAACAATCACTCACAATTTGCCTGCTATTGAAATAGATGGATTTGACAGTACCAATATAGTGGCTTATGCATTAGATGCAGGCTACCCACAACGAATCCAAAATATCAAATCCAAAGTAAGTCCGCTCGGTTTTAGTGCCAGCATTCCTGCTATTGCATTCTCTGATAAATATTGGCTCTCTACTCAAGAGGCTTTATTAAAGCCTTCTTTATCTCCTTGGAAAGATGAAATAAAAATAAAAGATATAGCCACAGATTATATTATTATCTCTCACCCAGACTTCATAGAGACAGCTCAGCAATTAGCTAACTTACACAGCAGTAACGGCTTAAGTGTTAAAATTGTTGATATCAACGATATTTACAATCAATTCTCAGACTCAATCGTTGATCCTTTAGCAATTAAAGATTTCATTAAACACACTAATAGCAACAAAGCTCTCTCCTATGTATTACTTATCGGCGCTGATAACTACGATTATAAGGGCTATTTATCCAGCAACCACTTTAGTCATATACCTTCAATCTACAGCGCAATTGATGATATTGTACGTTATGCTCCTGCTGATAGCTTGTATACAGATTTGGATGGAGATAACATTTCAGATATTGCTATCGGACGCTTACCAGTCAGAACCGTTGAAGAATTACAGTTATTGATCAATAAAGAAATTGAATTTATTAGTCAAAGCACAACAACCATCTCTAGTCAATTTATTACAGACAAGCAAGATGACAACTATTCCTATACACAAATCAGCAATGATTTACATGCATTGGTTCCACAATGGAATATCTTAACTGCCAATCGTGATGACTATTCGAGTGAAGCTGAAACTAAACAAAAAATCTTAGATAATTTTAGCCAAAATCCACGACTAACGACTTACTTAGGTCATTCAGGGCCCAGAAACTGGTTCTCATTTCCATCTGCCTTTACCTACAACGACATTATAGATGTTAATAACAGCGAATCTCCATCAGTAGTGATGCAATGGGGCTGCTGGAATAGTTATTACGTTGAACCAGAAGCCAACACAATGTCACACCGATTCTTATTTAACAATGACAAAGGTGCTGTAGCTGTCTTTGGAGCCTCTGCCCTGACTTCAGTAAAATCTGAAAAAGCACTAGCAGCATTGATATTACCAGAACTAGCCAAACCAAAACAAACAATCGGAAAAGCCATGTTAATAGCTAAAAAACAATTAGCTGAACAAGGAGATTATAGAGATGTGATTATTGGTTGGAACTTACTCGGCGACCCAGCACTAAGACTTATTTATACCCAAAATTAAGGTTGACCATTACATACAAGCCTTGCACTAAAAGTGCATAGTTTTAACTAGCGTGTTGAGACAATAAAGGTTATGCTACAGAAGCGGCTCTAAAATGTCGTGATTATGCTTTTGAAAATAACTTTTCTAATTCATTAATCTCAATCGTGCATGTAGATAATAAAGCCTCTGAAAAAGTGGCTTTGAATAATGGCATGTATTTAGAAAAAATAATAAACTCTTATAAAGGAAATCCAGTTAATATATTCCAAATTAACAAACAGAACTGGAAAAACAATCTCTAATCCCAAAGTTGATTTTAGTCAGATTTCAAGAAGTTAATTATTTTCACTCTCCTTTAATGGCTCAAACTGTGCGAAAATAGTAGTAAATTACCTCAGGGGATTATTTTAGCATGAATAAACAACAGCCCAACAATAAGCTTCATGATTTAACCGCTCCACCCGATTTGAAAAAAAGTAATGGCACTGGCCCTATTTCTCATCGCCACCCTATTTACCAAGATTACCGACCGCCTTGCAACCAAAAATGCCCTGCTGGTGAAAATATTCAGGGTTGGTTGGATAAGGTTTACAAAAAAGAATTTGAAGAAGCGTGGCAATTATTAATCGAAGATAATCCCATGCCTGCCATTCATGGTCGCGTTTGTTACCATCCTTGTGAAACCAGTTGCAACCGCGAAAATGTTGATAATGCTGTGAGCATCCACCAAGTCGAACGCCATTTGGGTGATCTAGCCATTAAACACAACTGGAAACCACGGATTAAAAACCGCAAATCACATAAGAAAGTTTTGGTGGTTGGGGCAGGTCCAAGTGGTATTTCCGCCGCTTACCATTTATGCCGTTTGGGTCATGATGTCGAAGTACGTGATGCCGGCCCTATTGCTGGTGGCATGTTGCATTTTGGTATTCCTGCCTATCGACTTCCGCGTGATGTTTTAGCTCAAGAGGTCAAACGCATCGAAGACATGGGGGTTAAGTTCACCCTAGATCATATGGTGAAAAACCTACGTGAAGAAAAGGAACAAGGCGATTTTGATGCCGTTTTTGTCGCCATTGGTGCCCATGTCAGTAAAAAAATAAATATCCCAGCTCGTGAGGCTGGTCGCATCATGGATGCGGTGAGTTATTTGCACGATGTAGGTGAAGGCAAGCAACTGAATCTTGGTAGACGTGTTGCCGTTTACGGTGGTGGAAATACCGCCATGGATGCAGCCCGAACAGCGAAACGCATGGGTGCAAAAGACACCATGATTATTTATCGTCGTGATATGAAAAGTATGCCAGCTCTGCCTTTTGAAGCCGAAGAAGCGATGGAAGAAGGCGTGAAAATCAATTGGTTGCGCACCATCAAAGAAATTGATGTCGATAAAATCACCGTTGAAAAAATGAAACTTGATGAAAGTAACAAGCCCGTTCCAACAGGTGAATTTGAAACCTTAGAAGCCGATTCTCTCATCCTAGCATTGGGGCAAAATATAGATTCAAAACTTTTAACCAGTTTTCCAGAAATAGAATTTGAACAAGATGGAGCGGTCAAAGTTAATGAACAAATGATGACAGCTGCTACAGGAATATTTGCAGGTGGCGATATGGTGCCAAGTGAGCGTACCGTCACCATTGCCACAGGTCATGGCAAAAAAGCGGCTCGATATATTCACGCTTTTCTATCCTCACAAGTATATAAGCCACCTGTTAAAACACCGGTAGTGGATTTTAAATCCCTGCACCTTTGGTACCATACCGATGCAGAAGTTTCCGAGCAACCCATGATTTCTATCGAAAAAAGAACGCAGTCTTTTGATGAAGTGCTCGGTGGCTTAAGTGACGAAGAAGCCATTTATGAAGCCAGTCGTTGTTACAGTTGTGGCAATTGTTTTGAGTGCGATGGTTGTTACGGTGCTTGTCCCGAAGATGCCATTATCAAACTGGGTGAAGGTAAATTTTATACCATTGATTATTCCAAATGCACGGGTTGCAATGCTTGTGTCTTGCAATGCCCAACCGCAGCCATTCATATGGTTGATGACGAGTCGATTTAGAGGTAACAATGATGAACGATAAAAACAATACTATGGAAAAAACCATTGATGGTGGTGAAGCCACAGCCTATATCGCCTACCGAACCAATGAAGTCTGTGCGATATATCCCATCACCCCTTCATCAACCATGGCAGAACTTGCCGATGTTTGGGCAAGTGAAAAAATAGAAAACATTTGGCACAACACCCCCCTCATTGCCGAGATGCAAAGCGAAGGAGGAGCTGCTGGTTCGGTTCATGGAGCCTTACAAACAGGGGCATTAACCACCACATTCACAGCCTCTCAAGGTTTGATGTTGATGATACCTAACATGTATAAAATTGCGGGTGAATTAACCCCAACCGTGTTTCATGTCGCTGCTCGATCATTATCCACTCAAGGCTTGAGTATTTTTGGTGATCACCAAGATGTCATGGCAGTGCGCATGACAGGCTTTGCCTTGCTTGCATCGGCATCGGTTCAAGAATGCCACGATATGGCATTAGTCACTCAAGCAGTCACCTTAAAATCACGCGTGCCCTTCATTCACTTTTTTGATGGTTTTAGGACATCGCATGAAGTCAGCAAAATAAAGATATTAAGCGATAACCAAATACGCTCTATGATTGATGACGACAAAGTTTTTGCCCACCGCAAACGGGCGTTAAATCCTGATGAACCAGTCATGCGTGGGACCGCTCAAAACCCAGATACTTATTTTCAATCCAGAGAATCGGCCAGTCAATATTACGACAAAACCATTGATGAAGTTGAAAACAGCTTGCAACAGTTTGCCGAACTAACTGGCAGAAAATACGATTTATTTGAATACTATGGGGCAAAAGATGCCAAATATGTGATGATAATCATGGGTTCAGGCTCTGAAACCGCTATCACAACAAGCCAATACCTTAATAAAAATGGAGAAAATGTCGGAGTACTTCGTGTGCGCTTATACCGACCATTTAGCGCTAAACATTTCCTCGCTGCCTTACCACCAACAGTTGAAAAAATTGCCGTGATGGACAGAACCAAAGAACCAGGCAACAGCGGTGAACCACTCTACAAAGATGTGGTGACAGAATTGGGACAAGCCTACTCTAATGGTGAAATTACTGCCATGCCAAAAGTGATTGGCGGACGTTATGGTTTAAGCAGTAAAGAATTCACCCCATCAATGGTGGCACGAATTTTCGCCGAATTGAAGAGTGATTCACCAAAAAATGGCTTTACCATCGGCATTAATGATGATGTTATGCACACCTCACTTGCTGTCACTGACCCTATCAATATCGAGTCAGATAAAGTGGTGCGCGCCCTATTTTTCGGTTTGGGTTCAGATGGTACTGTTGGCGCCAATAAAAACAGCATTAAAATCATTGGTGGTGAAGAGGGTTATTATGCCCAAGGTTATTTTGTTTACGATTCCAAAAAAGCAGGTTCACAAACCACATCGCATTTACGTTTTGGACCCGAACCCATTCGCGCGCCCTATTTAATTGAATCGGCAAACTTTATTGCTTGCCATCAATTCAATTTTATTAATCATGTCGATATGTTGAGTCGAGCTAAACAAGGTGCGATTTTCTTGCTTAATTCACCTTATGACCAACACAAAGTGTGGCAACAACTGCCTTTAAATGTTCAACACGATATTATCGACAAAGAAATAAAGTTTTACGTCATTGATGGAGCAAAAGTCGCTCGATCAGTCGGTATGGGACGACGCATTAATACTGTTATGCAGACTTGTTTCTTTGCCCTATCTGGTATTATGCCCAAAGACCAAGCCATTGAAAAAATTAAAGCCGCCGCACAAAAAAGTTATGCTAAAAAAGGCAATGAAATTGTGCAACGAAACTTTGCTGCCATCGACCAAGCTATTGCTCATTTGCAACAAGTCGATGTGCCAAAAGCGGCAACCGACTTTAATAATAACAAGGGCTATGGTGATTTTGACAATGCGCCTGAGTTTGAAAAAAATGTTACTGCCAAGATGTTTCATGGTCTAGGTGACAGTATTCCTGTGAGTATTTTACCCGATGATGGGACTTATCCAACGGGCACCAGCCAATGGGAAAAACGCGATATTGCCCATGAAATACCCATCTGGGATCCAGATTTATGTATCCAATGTGGTAATTGTTCTATTGTGTGTCCACATGCGGCCATTCGTGCAAAATTTTATCCAGTTGAAGAATTAGAGGGTGCTCCCGATGGTTTTAAATCAGCCAATGTGACCTCGCGTGGTTTTCCCGATGTTCGTTACACTCTGCAAGTTTATCCTGAGGATTGCACGGGTTGTCAACTCTGTGTCAAAGCCTGTCCAGCCCAAGACCCTAATGACGAATACCATTTTGCCATAAATATGCATGAAAAACTTGAGCATTTAGAACAAGAAAAGGTCAATTTAAAACATTACCAAAAACTGCCTTACCAAGACCGTGATCGTGTGGATTTTTCCAATGTGCGAGGTGTGCAATTTTTAGAACCCTTATTTGAGTTTTCAGGTGCTTGTTCAGGTTGTGGTGAAACACCTTATTTGAAACTTATCAGCCAACTCTTTGGTGACCGTTTATTGGTAGCTAATGCAACGGGCTGTTCTTCAATTTATGGTGGTAATCTACCGACAACACCCTGGGCAAAAAATGCCGAAGGACGTGGGCCTGCCTGGTCGAATTCTTTATTTGAAGATAACGCCGAATTTGGTTTTGGCTACCGTTTGGCGGCGGATAAACACATTGCCTTAGCAAAACAATTATTAGAAGAATATGATGACAAAATTTTGAATAAAAACTTAGTCAATAAAACACTAAATGCACCACAAATCCGCGAATCTGATATTCGTAGACAGCGTGTACGTATTGCTGAAATTAAAAAACAACTAGAAGCACAAACTCAAGTACAAGACAGCTACAAAGCGAAAGAATTATTATCAGTATTAGACCATATGGTGCGGCGTTCTATCTGGATAGTTGGCGGAGATGGTTGGGCCTATGATATTGGCTATGGTGGCGTTGATCATGTGCTTGCCTCAGGTCGAGATGTCAACATCTTGGTGATGGATACCGAAGTGTACTCCAACACTGGTGGGCAAGCCTCCAAAGCCACACCCATTGGCGCAGTGGCTAAGTTTGCCGCTGGTGGTAAAGTTGTACCACAAAAAGATTTGGCACTTCAAGCCATTGCCTATGGTAATGTCTATGTGGCAAAAGTTGCAATCGGTGCTAGCCCACAACAAACTCTACAAGCTTTCCGTGAAGCTGAAGCCTACAACGGCCCAAGCTTAATTATTGCTTATAGTCCATGTATTGAACACGGCTATGCCATGGAAGATGGACTGGCTCAACAACAAGGAGCGGTAAAATCGGGTTATTGGCCACTTTATCGTTACAATCCAGAGCTGCGTTCTGCTCACCGCAATCCGTTTATGCTGGATTCTCTACGCCCTAAAATTAGCGTCAAAGAATATGCCTATAAGGAGAACCGTTATTTCAGCTTAACAAAGACAAACCCCAAAGAGGCAGAACACCTCATGCAAATGGCGCAAATTGTGGTCAATCAAAAATGGGCTGTTTACGAAGAAATGGCAACCCGCGATGCATCCGAGTTTATTCCTGATACACGAATGCCGAGTGGTTAATTAAATCAATGTGTTTTATAATAAGATGAATTGGTTTTTAAATATGAAATGGATTAATATGAAATATATTGCAAATAAAAAAGCAGCTCTTAAAAATATAACACTACTATTTTTAGGGCTGGTATTATTTAGCTGTTCTGAAAACACTAATCTAAATAATACAAATGGAAATATTATCAAATCTATGTGTACAAACATAAATGAAAGCTTACTAGAATGTGATTTTAAAGATGCTGTTTGTGAGGGAAGTGTTCGCCATTTTACAGATGAAGTTGGCGATAATAAACCCTTTGTTGATTTAACCGAAATGACGATGACCGTTGGGGAAGATTGTATTGGTTTTACTATCTCAGTAGATAGTATGCCAGAAAAGCTAACCTTAAATCAGGATGCTTTAAAAGTTAATGACCTTAATTACTCTTGGGGAGTTTGGCTTGACCTCAATGAAAATAGCTATCCAATGGATGGTGATTTAAGGGTAACTATTGACAAATACAAGTGGGAAGAAAACTCAGAAACAACGATAAATATAATGAGTAAAGCTGTGGCAAGTGTTACTGAATTATCTCTTTCAGGAGGAGATGCTATCGCATTTATTTCTAGCTCACTTTCAGAAAACACTTTTAACATTTACCTCCCTAAATCCTTACACAGTAAGGTTGCTAAAATTTTAATCACAACCCCTGTTCAATTTTCAGCAACATTCAATGATGGAAAATCAAGTTATCGAGATTATTACCCAAGTGATGTTACAACTATTAACTAAGCAGTTAGAAATGGCAACCCGTGATGCCTCTGAGTTTATTCCTGATACACGAATGCCGAGTGGTTGACGGATATTGTAGTGAAGTAAATAAATACTGCTTGCAGATAGTATCATTCGTAACTAAAATACAGTCAAATTTACCGTCATTCCTGCGAAGACAGGAATCTCATGATGGTTTGAAGTTAATTTAATAAGATTCCTGCCTTCGCAGGAATGACGCGAGAATAAAAAATGATAAGTTCACATATTCCAAATGTTCCAGCTCCAGTTAATGAGCCGATTAAACAATACATTCCTAATTCTGCTGAAACCTTAGCTTTACAAGCACAGTGGGATAAGATGGCGGCGACTAAGTATGAAATTCCATGTGTGATTAATGGAAAAGATGTTTTTACCGATAAAACTGAAAATGTCGTTATGCCACACAATCACCAACATGTTTTGGGTGTTTCCTATTTGGCTGGCGATAAAGAACTCAATGATGCCGCAGATGCCGCCATTGCCGCGCAAGAAAAATGGCGTGAAATGCCATGGCAATCACGTGTGGCTGTCTTTTTACGCGCAGCAGATTTAGTAGCAGGGCCTTACCGCAACACCTTAAATGCTGCGACAATGTTAGGGCAATCAAAAAATTGTTTTCAAGCAGAAATTGATGCAGCCTGTGAATTTATCGACTTTTTGCGTTTCAACGCTTATTTTTATCAACAAATAATGAACCAACAACCCGTATCATCTGAAGGTGTTTGGAATCAACTGGATTGGCGCCCTCTTGAAGGCTTTGTATTAGCCATTACCCCATTTAATTTCACTGCAATAGCTGGTAATTTGCCTGCGGCTCCTGCCATGTGTGGCAATACCGTGGTTTGGAAACCATCTGGCACACAAATGTTATCCGCCCATATTTTGATGGAAATATTCAAGCAAGCAGGTCTTCCTGATGGTGTTATAAATATGGTGGCTGCAGATGGTCCAGATGCCGGCCGTGTGTTATTACCACGTCCTGAATTATCGGGGGTGCATTTTACTGGCTCTACAAATACCTTCCAACACATTTACAAAGAAGTCGGTAGCAACATAGACCGTTACCGCACCTATCCACGCATGGTGGGAGAGACAGGTGGTAAGGATTTTGTCTTTGCGCATAATTCTGCCGATCCAAAAGCAGTGGCAACAGCGCTTTCTCGTGGTGCATTTGAATACCAAGGGCAAAAATGTTCGGCAGCCTCTCGTGCTTATATTCCTGCATCGCAATGGCAACAAGTAAAGGATTATTTAGCCGCTGATTTAGCCGATTTCAAAATGGGCACAACCCGTGATTTTAGTAATTTTATTAATGCCGTGATTGACGAGCGTTCATTCGATAAGATTGAAGGCTTTATTCAATACGCCAAAGATGCCGATGATGCACAAGTCATTATGGGTGGTGGCTGTGATAAATCAGTTGGTTATTTTATCGAACCAACCGTTATCTTAACCACAAACCCAACATTCAAAACTATGGTTGAAGAAATCTTCGGTCCAGTACTAACCATATTTGTTTACGACGATAACAAGCTAGATGAAACCCTGAAGATTTGTGATGAAGGTTCTCCATATGCACTAACAGGTGCAATACTTGCCCAAGACCGCTACGTGATTAATCACATGGCAGATAAACTACGTTTTGCCGCTGGTAACTTCTACATCAACGATAAACCAACAGGTGCTGTGGTCGGACAACAGCCATTTGGTGGCGGACGTGCATCAGGAACTAATGATAAAGCGGGTTCAGCATTGAATTTATACCGTTGGATGTCACCTAGAACAGTAAAAGAGACGTTTGTGCCACCGACGGATTATAAGTATCCATTTTTAGGCTGATAATTTTAACTTGGAATTTATATTGGTTGATTTGACTCATTCTATTTTAAAGTGACTATAGGTGAGAGCACTGATAAGACGGTGGACAACTTCACCTTAAGTAAGTGGAAACTATTTTGAATATTACACAATTTAACTTATCCTACGATGAAAAGAGGTTGTTTAAAGAATTTTCAGATTCTGGGATGCCATTGAGCCTGTTCTTAGTTGAGGTACGTTTTTATTATCCTCAACTATCTAAAAATAAACACTTAGAAATCGCTAAAAAACTTCTTCTAAGTCTGATAGAAAAAAAATTGCTTGTTCTCTGTAAATTAACTCCTCAAAACACTAAAAACTACGTTTACGAAGTTAATGATTCTACAATAATGAATCCGCAGGATGTAGACAAACATATTTCAAAAGACATTAGTTGGAAACAATACATTGACCCAAATGATCAAACAATTTCTTATGAAATTGCAACAACTGATCTGGGTGAAAAGTTATTAGATATGTTATTTGATACAAAAAAGCCAACAAAATCTAATACTTAAATTTAACTTCCTGCCTGCCCTGCTAACCATTTTTTAAAAGGCAGTTTGTTGATCACTTTTAAGCCGATGTTTCGTAAGGGTTTTTTGATGTGTTCGTCATCTTTAAAGAGGTGGTGAAGAATAGACATCATTTCAGAGGTTTCTTTGACTTTAGAGATGCGTCTTCTTTGGTATTTGCGTAAGGATTGATGCAACAGATCATCGTCTTTTAACACAGATGCATCAATAACTTTTAACAATTGTTGAATATCGCCAATACCGAGGTTAACACCTTGCCCTGCAAGTGGGTGCACGCCGTGTGCGCTGTCTCCACACAAAACGATGCGGTTTTTAAAATAAGCTTGCGCGTATAATTGCGTCAGTGGAAAGGCTGCGCGTTTAGATAATAAAGTTATTTTACCAAAGTCTTTGCCAATGGCTTTTGTTACGCCTTGTTCAAAAATTTGTTGCTCGCATTGTAACCAATCATCGGCTTGTTGTTCTGGCAGGCTCCAAACGATTGAAAATATTTTTTCTGCTTCATTGATTGGCAATATACCAATCGGTCCACCTGCATTAAAAGCTTGAAGTGCGGTTTGTATTGGTGCGTTTTCAATTTTAATATAAGACACCAAACCTTTTTGATGGTACGGTGTTTCTTTGGTTTTGATTTGAGCATAGGCTCGAACAAATGAATTACGTCCTTCAGCTGCTATTAATAACCGTGATTTGTATTTATCCCCATTGGATAATTCCACACGAATTTGTGCACCTTCATTTTCTATGCTCTTTATCTGGGTTTGTTGCACTGTTTGACAGTTATCGTCAAGGCTATTCCAAGCGGCTTGTACCAAGTTATTGTTTTCCATTAAATAACCCAAACAATCATTCTGAGCATAATCAGCTTCGAATGTAATCTCTCCATCTCCACGGTTATCCCAGACGTGCATTTTGCTGTAAGATTGGATTCTGTCTTGAAGCAGATGAGTAAATATGCCCAACCCTTTTAAGTAATTGATATTATCAGCTGAGATGGCTGATACGCGTAAGTCTCGTGATGAATCTTGCTTAATCGTACTCGCCGCTTGTGCTTCAATTAGGAGCACTGACAAGCCTTGCCTACTGGCGGCAACGGCTGCAATCGAACCTATCATGCCACCACCAGAAATGATTATATCCACACGTTTCATGCTTTTTTCCTCAACAGTTGTGGTATCTGCCCACGGTAACCAGAAGCACGGTGAAACAGCTCTTGTTTTAAATGCTTGGATTGATTCATCGCAAACAGACTTATTGAACGCAATGTAGCAATAAGCGGCTCATCAATTTTAAACCAAGACATGAGATCATCGGTGTATCGCATGGTTTGTTGCTGGTCTGTATTGATGGCATTTTGATAGGTATTTAATGATTCATCAGCACCAATATCTTGTGATTTCTGTATTATTTCTTGCAGAACATCAAATAATCGAGCCACATCTCGAACAGCCAAGTTTAAACCTTGTGCAGAGACAGGGCTCATACCATGGGCCGCATTGCCAATCAAAATCACTCGGTTTTTAACTTGTTTTGGTACGGTGACCAAATATAAAGGGTAAGAAGAGCGTTTTCCCGCCTTGATGAACTTACCTAATCGGTAACCGAATTGTTGTTGCGCCTTTTGAATAAAATCTTCATCGGATAAATCCAATATCTCTTGGGATTGGGCGTTTTCTACCGTCCATACAAAGCCACAGCGATTGCTGACAAAAGGTAAAATGGCCGTAGGCCCTTTATCTGTTAGTCGCTCAAAAGCACAGTTATTATGCTTTTGCTCTGGTGTAATATTGCAAATTATTGCGGTGCGTTGATAGGATTTTATAATGGTTTCTAAACCGAGTTGTTGACGAACACCTGATTGGATTCCATCGGCTGCCAACATTAGTTTGGCGGAGATTGTGTGGATGCTTTCTCCCACAGTGTAATCAACCTCTATTGATTTTTTTTTGTGTTGCATCTGTTTAAAAGAGGCTGGTGCAATGATTGTGATGGATTCATTTTCTTCGCAAGCATGTTTCAATGCAAAGCCCAGTATTTTTGCTTCAACTATATAGGCTAACGCATTGACATTTAATTCGTCTTTATCAAAAACAACCGAACCAAAATGCCCTTTGTTACTGACATGGACTTTATTTATCGGTGTGATGTTTTGTTTTAGTTTTTGCCAAATACCCAGGTTTTTCCAAAAATTTACCGATGCTTGATTAACCACCAAGGTTCGATCATCATAGCTAGGATGTGAATTGCCCTCTGCCACTTGACTTTCGAGCAAAGCAATGGATAAATTGAGTTGTGACAGGCTTAAAGCAGCAGCCATACCAACCATGCCACCACCAACGATAATGATATCAAAATCAGGCTTGTTGTTTGGCTTTGTCACTTCTATTCACTTCGAGTTGTTGAAGGTAATCGACATCAATTTCTGTCACATACTCGTTGGAAAAACACGAGGTATCAAATTGAGTCACGTACTTGTTATCATCCGAACAAGCCAGGATTAAATCATCAAGACTTTGATAAAAGACTTTATCAGCCCCCAATATTTCACAAATTTCTTGTTCTGTTCTATTGTGTGCAACCAATTCATTTGCCGCAGGCATATCAATACCATAAACATTGGGGTAACGAACAGGAGGTGCCGCTGAAGCAAAATAGACTTTTTTAGCACCTGCTTCTCGTGCCATTTGAATAATCTGAGTAGAGGTCGTTCCACGTACAATAGAATCATCGACCAATAACACTGTTTTATTTCTAAATTCTAAATCAATCGCATTTAGCTTACGTCTAACCGATTTAACACGCTCTTCTTGACCTGGCATAATAAAGGTTCGTCCGATATAGCGATTTTTAACAAATCCTTCTCTAAATTTGACATTTAACGCATAAGCCAATGGAATAGCACTTGATCGTGCAGTATCGGGTATAGGTATGACCACATCAATGTCGTGTTCTGGAATCTCTTTGATGATTCTTTCTGCTAGAGTCTCTCCCATACGCAATCGGGCTTTATGAACAGAAATATTGTCAATTATTGAGTCTTCGCGAGAAAAGTAAACAAATTCAAAAATACATGGTGTATGTTTTTGAACATCTGAACATTGTTGCCTATATAACTTGCCATCAATACCAATTAATACCGCTTCACCCGGAGCCACATCGTTGACAAGTTTATATCCATGTAAATCTAATGCGACACTTTCTGATGCCAACATATATTCATCTTGATTATTAACAATACGTTTGCCTAATACCAGTGGTCTTATGCCGTTTGGATCACGAAACCCGATGATTCCATGACCTGGAATCATTGCAACCACGGCAAATCCGCCAACACATCGTTTATTTAAGGCTGTAATGGCAGCAAAAACATGTTCTGCTTTGAGCTTTGGTTCTGTGTTCTTTTGTAATTCATGAGCAAGTACATTAAGTAAAACTTCTGAATCAGATCCTGTATTTATGTGTCGGCGGTCTTCTTCAAACAATTCATTACGTAATTGCTTTGTGTTAATCAAATTACCGTTATGTGCCAGAGCGATTCCATAAGGAGAGTTTACATAAAATGGTTGTGCTTCTAAGCGATTGTCGCCACCTGCGGTTGGATAACGCGTATGCCCAATCCCCATATTGCCATGTAATTTTTTGACATTTTCTGCATTAAACACATCTCGCACTAAACCATTCTCTTTAACTAAAGCAACACGTCTTTTATCACAAGTTGCTATCCCAGCAGCATCTTGACCACGGTGTTGTAACACGGTTAGACATTCGTAAATAGTTGTTGCTACTGGCTTTTGGCTGACGACACCAATGACTCCACACATTTATTTATCCTCTGATGTATTTTGATTAGGTTTGAGTGTTTCGGTTATTTTGTCTTTTGATTCTGTGACAATTTTATCAATTAACGATTCCATGCCATTGGTGTCTTTCTTTGCTTTTTCCAGCTCTTCCGCTTTTTTTGTTTCCAAGAAGGAAAAATAATTTTTAAACTGATCAGGCATATTGTCTCTAGCCCATTCAGAAATTTTAGTAAAATGAGGAACTAATTTGGACTCCTGCCACCACGGATCTTCTGATAATGGCGTTGCTTGCACAAAGAAGGTAATGGCAACAATGGCAATTAAGCCACGCATAGCACCAAAAAACATACCGAAAAACCGATCTGTACCACTTAATCCAGTTGATTTAATCAGTTTACCAATAATAAAATTAATAATTCCTCCAATAATTAAAGCTGAAATAAATAAAGCAACAAAAGCGATTAAATGACGTGCCGATGGCAATTCAATATAACTGGTTAACGCATTGGCTCCTGTGTCAACAAAATGATAAGCAATCCAAAATGCCCCTGCCCAAATCACTAAAGAGAAGACTTCTCGGGTTAAACCCCGAAATAAACTGATAATAACAGAAAGACCTAAAATTGCTAAAAACACATAATCTAACCAGTTCATTGTTTTCTCCTAGAGCACTACTTTTTGTTTTTCATGGGGCTTAACAATACCTTTAAGATTCATGCTCTTCTTTACTTTATTTTGTTCCGATAGTGCTTCGTCACGTGTAGCAAATGGTCCTACTCTGACTCGATACATTTTTTTATTAGTAGCAGTGGTTATGGAATCTACAAAACTGACAAATCCTTTTTTACGAATTTTATTACGTAGCTTTATCGAGTTTTGCTGATTTGAAAACAAACCTATTTGCACTATCCACCCTGTATCCAACAACATTTGCACATCGTCACTGGCACTTTCATTGAGCGTTTCTATACTTGTTTTACCCAATTTCAGTTTAAGATTTTGAATTTTTTTATTTAATTCTTTTGTACGTGCTAAGTTAATGTATTGCTTAGAATAGACTTTATACATACCTGTGGCAGCATCTTTTTCAACAATCGCATCGATGCCATTGTGGATAAGTTTTGCTTTAATTTTTTGTGCATTTTTAATTTCTGAGAATACACCTAATTTTATTCGATAACTGACACCTTTTGTCTCTGGGTTATGCTCTATAATTACTTCAGGAATCTTTTTAGGTTTTTTTATTTGAGGCTTTTCTTTTGGTGTTTTGATTATTTCTTTAATTTCTTTTTTGGGTTTTTCTTTGTCAATAACCACTGGCTTTTTAGGTTCTGAATTATCAACAATTTCAACAATAGTCTCTTGCTTTTTAATTGTTGGTCTATCAGCAATAACTTCTTTTTTGATTACCTCATCAACTTGAGTTGCATTACCATCAATTGATAATACTTTTTGTATTAATTCTTGTGGTTCTTGTGGAATTTCAATTGTTATACTTTGATTACCATCTTGCGCCGAACCGTCAAACAACAAGGGTAAAAATATGACTGCTAGGGCAATCAAAACTGATGCGCCAACTAATCTTTGTTTCAATGCTAAATCCATAATAACCTCATTAATGCTGTTGATTCATATAGTTTATAAATTCTGTAAACTCAAAACTTTGTTGACCTATCTCTTTTTCTCGTAAAGATTTAAGTGTAATCATTCCAGTTTTGACCTCCTCTTCTCCGACTATAATAGCAAATTGGGCACCCATTTTGTCAGCTTTTTTAAATTGTGCTTTAAAACTTGTCGGGTTCTGATTCATAAACAATTTTAAGTGCGGCAAGGCTTCATGAATTCTTTCTGATAATTCATAAACAAATTCCATTGAAACACTTTTATCAACAACCACATAAGTTTTTGATTCATTACTTTGTTGCCAAAGATTTAAATCTTTGATTATCTCAACTATTCGGTCAACACCCATTGCAAATCCGACAGCAGGAGTTGGCTTGCCACCTTGAAGTTCGACTAAGCCATCGTAACGTCCACCTCCACAAATTGTCCCTTGTGAACCAAGATCAGTCGTTATCCATTCAAACACTGTCTTCGAGTAATAGTCCAAGCCTCGAACCAATTTAGGATTGATTGTATAAGAAACCCCACAACTATCTAAGATTGATTTAAGTTGTTGAAAGTGTTCTTTTGACTCTTCGTCTAAGTAGTCACTTAATACTGGAGCAGTATCGATTACAGGCTTCATTTTAGGGTTTTTAGAATCTAAAATTCGAAGAGGATTGGTTAATAAACGTTTTTGTGCATCTTCATCCAATAATTCTGCATGTGTCTGAAAATAAGCAATAAGCACTTCACGGTAAGCTTTACGCGATTGACTAGTCCCCAATGAATTGATTTCGAGTTGAATATTTGGCAAACCAAGGTTTTTCCACAATCGAGCCGTCATTAAAATAAGTTCAGCATCAGCATGGGCTGATTCTACATTAAAATATTCGGCTCCAATCTGCGTGAACTGGCGATTTCTGCCTTTTTGTGGTTGTTCATAACGAAACATGGGTCCAATATACCAAAGTTTTTGAGTCAAGCCGCGATTGCATAAATTGTTCTGAATTACAGCACGTACACAACCTGCAGTACCCTCTGGTCTTAAACTTAATGGTAAACCTTTACGACTATGAAATGAAAACATTTCTTTTTCTACCACATCCGTGGCTTCACCTATTGTGGTATGGAAAAGTTGAGTTTCTTCAACAATAGGAAATCTTATTTGCTGGTAAGAATACGATTGGAAAGTTTCTTCTGCGATACGCTCAACCCGTTGCCAAATCCAACTCTCATCTGGCAAAACATCATACATTCCTTTTATTCGTGATATTATCTTATTCAAATCTAAACTCTAATATTGTTGAGTTTTTATTTTAAATCAAATCAAATATAATTCAATCAAAGAATGAACTTGAGTTGAGATAATTACTTTGCTGAAGTGTTAATTAACCCTCTGTTGGCCAATTAAAATCTGCAATATTCTTTTTAGAAAAATCACTTAACTTTAAAACTTTGCCATTAATTTCAATTTTAACATTTTTTGTATTTCCTATCCTAAAATGAACGGGTTTTTCTGACTCTAGCACTATTGTCCCAGGTTTTAACAAATCATTGTGCAGTTTATTCCCATCAAAGTTCTCAACCTTAACCCAACTTGTTTGCGCTGCCGTTATTGAAATTGTGTATTTGCTCGACGGTAATTGCAGAGTTTCTTGTTCTACTTTTTGTGGCATCTCTAAATTAATAATATCATCTACGTTAGATTGAGATGATTGTTCTTGAGTCTCAACAGAACCTTCTGAATCATCTGACTTATCTAAACTTGGAATGAGTGAAGAGTAGTGGTAATTATCATCCTTTACACTTTCAATTTCATTATCTAATGTATTATTTTTCTGTGGAGTAATTTCCAAACTATCCGTGTTCACAATTTCAATACTTTGTGCGGATCTTGAACTTTTCATGTAGTTCTTCAATACAAACCAACCACTAACACTCACTGCAATGAGGATAGAGGTGCCTAAAGCATAACTCATTACACTCTTTGAACGACGCTTTAATTTAATGCCTTTCGCCATACTATGACTGGTATTAACCAAAGGAATATTTATTTCTGTCTTTGGAACTAAATCAATATATGGCTGTGCATCAACACCCAGTAATTTAGTATAATTACTAAGATAACCGCGCACATAGGGAAATGCGCCTAATTCTGAAAATTGACCACTCTCTAACTTTTTTATCACATCAGTTGATAGCTTTAGTTCTTCAGCTATTTCTTCAATAGACAATCCTTTATCAATTCGCAATGTTTTTAAGTTATTAGTATTGTTTTCATTTGAACTCATTTTAATTCTCTTGGATTTGTTTTAGGGACTCAGATTGGGGAAATCTGTTCTTCAATTGGGTCAAATATTTTTTAGCGAGTTTTGTGTGATTCAATCCTTTTTCAACCTGATAACCTGCTGCCAAAATTTTCTCAGAAGGTTGTACTACTTGTTCTAACCGCTGTAAAAAGGCACGTGACTTCATATACTCACCTTTTTTTAGGTAAATGGTTAATAAATAGTATAATGAATTGGCCGATTTTTTATTAATTTTTAATGACTCTCTAAAGTATTCTTCAGCTTCTTCATTTTGATTGCTTTTCATAGCACAAACGCCAGCATTTTCATAAGCAGAGGCCGGTGTTTGGTATTTTGGGTTATCAATGACTTCTATGTACTTGCTAATTGCTTCTTTATACGAACCTCTCTGACATAAAAAATTGGCATAGTTATTAACAATGTCTGGGTTGCCATTATTGTACTTAATAGACTTTTTATAATGAGTTTCCGCACTATCAAACAACCCTTTTCTATCGTAGACTGTCGCCAACATAGAGTGGGCTAAAGCATAAGTTGGGTTGATTTTTATTGCCTTTTTGAATTTTTTAATAGCAACATCAATATCACCATCTTTACCTCTCTTGAGGTATCCGACACCTAGGTCTACATTAATTTTTTCTGCTGAATTAGTTTCGACTGCTTTAATATTTTCTGTTCGTTTATTAGTGTGTTTGGAACCACCTGATGAAGCACAAGAACTAACTAACAAGATTAATGACGAAAGAACTATGCTTTTAATTATCATGATTTTAAGAAACCTTTAATTGAATTTGATTGGAACGGCGAGTTCGATCATGAAACTCACCAGCCAGTTGTCCACAAGCAGCATCTATGTCATCACCACGAGTCTTTCTTACAGTGGTGACTATGCGACTTTCCTCACATATATTTTGAAACCTTTCTACAGATTCAGGTAATGAACGTTTAAAGCTATTGCCAGGAAAAGGATTAAATGGAATAAGGTTAATCTTACACGGAATATTTTTAAGTCGTTTAACCAAAGCTCTTGCGTGTTCAGGCTTATCGTTAATATCCCTTATTAATGTGTATTCAAAAGTAATTTTGGCTTTCCTTTTATCTTTAACAAAATCCTCACAAGCTTTTAAAAGCGTTTCTATGTTGTATTTTTTATTAATCGGCATTATTTCACTTCGTAACTCGTCAGTTGCTGCATGCAAAGAAACAGCTAATGAAACTTCAATGTCCTCATTAAGCTTATAAATATAGGGAACCATACCTGATGTACTAACTGTTACACGACGTGAGGCTAAACCAAAGCCAAAATCATCCAACATTATGCGTAAAGCAGGAAGTACGCGTGAATAATTGGCTAAAGGTTCTCCCATTCCCATTAATACAACATTGGTCAGTTTTCTATTTTTTGTTGATTGCCCTAATCGTTTTGCAGCAATCCACACTTGTCCAATTATTTCGGCTGTTGTTAAGTGGCGGTTAAAACCTTGAGCGCCTGTTGCACAAAAAGTGCAATTCAAGGAACAACCAACTTGAGAAGAAATACACAAAGTCCCTCTGCTTTTTTCAGGAATATAAACAGTTTCGATGGCATTGCCTTCATTCATCTGCATTAACCACTTAATTGTTCCATCTTTGGAAATTTTTTCGCTGACAACATGCGGAACTTCTAGTGTTGAAAATATTTGCATCTTAGAACGTAAAGATTTACTGAAATTAGTGTAATTATCAAAATCTGATTCGTAGTGATGGTAGAGTCCTTTCATAAACTGAGTTGCACGGTATTTTGTTTCACCAATTTTGGCAAACAATTTTTCCAGTGCAACTCGGTCCAAGCCGAGAAGATTTATTTTTTCTTCTGACATAATTTTATACTTTAAAGGACTATCTAGGGTTAACTTCTGTACTAGCAAAGAAATAAGCAATTTCTACTGCTGCAGTTTCTGGAGCATCTGATCCATGCACAGCATTGGCGTCTATACTTTCTGCAAAATCAGCACGAATTGTACCTGCTTCAGCTTCGCTTGGATTAGTCGCACCCATTAATTCGCGGTTTTTAGCAATCGCACCATCACCTTGTAAGGCTTGTATCATAACAGGGCCTGAAGTCATAAATGTAACAAGGTCTGCAAAAAAAGGACGCTCCTTATGTACAGCGTAGAAACCTTCTGCTTCTTGCTGACTTAAATGCTTCATTTTAGATGCAATAACCTTAAGACCTGCATCTTCGAATCTTTGATAAATTTGTCCAATAACATTTTTTGCTACTGCATCTGGTTTTATGATTGACAATGTTTGTTCAACTGCCATATTATTTTAACTCCACTTAATTTTTAAGAAAATATTCTTTTACTTTCTTAACGTTACACAAAATATTTAACCTAATATTTTAACTTAGCATTGATTTATTTTGAATCAAAACATCAAGTTTTCATTAGATTAAACCTAAAATGCGCGATTATACATGGTTTTAGTCAATAATTGTGCATATGATTCACTTTTCCATTAGTTTTTATTCTCTCATACGAACGTTTGAATTGTAATCAAAAATCCAATCATATAAAATAGCCAAATAATCACAGTTAATACTTTAAAAATGACAGTCTTATCAACCAAAGAAAGAATCCTAAACACTACTGAAAAACTAATCTCCGAAAAAGGCTTTTCAGGTATTTCTTTGCGCACAATTAGCACTCATGCCAAGACAAATTTAGCCGCAGTAAACTACCACTTTGGCAACAAAGAAAAGTTAATTGAGATGATGTTAGAAAGGCGACTCGACACACTCTTCGAATTACGCGTTAATCTTCTTGATGAATTAGAAAGCGGCAGTTCAAAGCCCTGTAATTTAAAACATATATTAAAAGCATTTATTGCCCCCGCTCTTACCATGAGCAATGACTATCACCAAGGTGGCAAACGATTTATGCTCGTTCTTGCACGTGCCTATGCAGAAAAAAGTGAATTTTTACACAGCCTATTGAGTAAGAGGTATGCTGATATTATAAAAAGGTTTGCACAATCAATTCAAAGAGCAACGCCTTACCTCGATGAAAATGTTGTTTTTTGGCGCTTTCATTTTATTATGGGTTCTCTTATTTATGTGATGGCAGATTTTGGCGCATCAACCAAAACATCTGACATGAGTGAATCAGACTATTTCAACCTGTGCTGCAATGAATTAATTGAATTTGCTTTAGCCTCTTTAACTCAGTCAAAATAAATCAATTATGACTCTGTTACTTTTATCTCTGACTCTCTTAACTTTATTATCAAGCTTTTATTTTTTAAAACTTTCGTATTACTCTATAGCTTTTGTCGGTTTAATTCTAACATTTAAGTTTTTCTCAATAATTTCTGAAAACCAATTCATATTTCTAATAATCCCCACAATACTAGTTGTTCTAGTATTAACAATTAAAAAACTGCGACTCCAACTCATTACCAAACCTATTTTTCATGCTTTAAAAAAGGCTAATTCAAATTGGCAAAACTTCAAAAGAATTGACAATGGTTGGTTTGCTACCGAATTCGAGCGGTCAATTTTCCAAGGAAAACCTCAATTCATTAAGCTAAAACATAAAGGTGAAACAAAACCAAATATTCCACAAGAAACTGAATTTTATTTTGTAATTTTAGATCCAAAAACAAATAATTTTACTAAAATAAACAAACTTTCCGCATTGGGAGCTACCGCTTTATTAATTAATAAATGCTACAACGGGCAGGGATTTTCAAGTTGTGAAATATCACAAACACTAACCAATATTGGTAAAGTTAATCCTATAATTTCAGCAATTATCGGCATTCTAAATCTAGATTCTCTAACAAGTTTCATACACCATTTTGCCAGCCGAAAACAAAAAGAAAAATACCTGCCACTTTTCGCTTCAGCCAAAATGTTGCCATTTCTTAAACCAACATCTCTTTACGAAACCCTCGATTCACAAAAGTCATCTATCGAAGGCAGGATTGAGAAAAAATTCATCAAAAACAAAGAAATCATGGGCGTACGTGTTTCTTTTCAAGATGTTATTTTATTAGGGACCTCTCAATCTAATTGCTTTTACATCAATGTAAACATCAAAGACTTTAACAACCAATTTAAAAACAAAACGAATTTAGGCACTGCCATTTGTATAATCAATAAGGAAATTAAAAATGTCACGTATAAAAAAGGTTTAAAGGCCTATGATGATTATTTGCATTATTTTTCTTGCACCGGTAACAATGTTTTTATTCCATTTACCCATATTATTAATGAAGAACACGGAATCGGCAAAGGCCTTGAATATTTATATAAAAACCAATGCCATGCCAGTAATATTTGGCCACTAGCCACATCAATTCCAACCAATAAGACGGCTACACTAACTTCATGGTACTTTGCTCACTTACAAAAACAGAATGGCAGACAACTACTAAGTTTCCGAGTAGTTTTATCTAAATTAAATGAGCAATTCAGCCAGTGTTTAAAGTTACAACTCGCCAATAAAATTGCTTTACACAATAATTTAGAAGACCCTTTACTAAAATTTACATCAATTTTAAATAAAGAAACCCATATTTCTCAAACAATGAACCAACTCAGCTTGCTGCGAGGAATTTTAGGGTCAAATTCACACAACATCAAAACAGAAAGTAAAGTCCGTTCATTTTATAAGGTCGCCCATCTGGCAACAGAACTTGATGGCATGAGCCACGAGATCAATCAACTGCCTTTAATTAAAAAAGCTTCTTTAGCCTGCCACCCTTATTATTCTCAAGAGGTGAATTTATTAATGAACTCAGATGATAAAAATTCTGCAATAGCATTTGATAAGTTAATCATTAAACATGTAGGTTATATTTTGCAAAATCTAAGTAAAGTCTGGCTGTATTCATTACGAACATCATTTATTGGACGTTTGTTTTTTCAAAAAAACAAATACAAATACATGATTAAACGCATGAGTTGTAGCTTCGCTTTTTTATCCGACATCACGCTTATAAACTGGACGTTCAAACACAAAATCAATACCAGCTTTGCAAGCCACCTTGGAGAGTGTATTCAACACATCATATCATCCATCAGCCTTTACGATTATTATGTTTCAAGTAGTGACAACACCCATGCAAAAAGATTAGCAAAACTCACCTTGAAAAATGAGTTATACGCCTCTCAAAACGCGTTAAAAAATACTGCAAATTTAGCATTTAATCGCATTCCAACCTTGTTCATCAAGTTACTATTATTTCCAACAGGTCGACCATATCATTATATAAATTCCAATAAACCCATACATGAAAATATTGAGGAAATATGTCAATCAGATGGAAGCAGCAATAGTCCATTTACTAATCATTCTCCTTTTTTAAAAAAAATATACCAAGCGAAACAAAATTTAAATCAGGCAGCTTCAGCTGAAATTGCAGTAACCAATGCCACAGGAACACCTGTAACTACTGATAATTATGAACTTTTAATCAACCGTTGTTTGGCTGCTGGCATCCTCAGCGTCGAACAATCAGAACAACTACGAGAAGCTTACCAAAGCATCTTAGAAATTAAATTAACTAACCATTTTGGAAACTATTATGAAAAATAATTATACCGTTAAAAAAGCCGCTATTTTAGGTGCTGGTGTCATGGGAGCACAAATTGCTGCCCATTTTGCCAATGCAGGAATTCCGGTTATTCTTTTTGATTTGCCCAGTGATGGCAAAGACAAAAATGCCATTATCAATAAATCCATCAAAATGCTGGGCAAAGCAAAACCAGCTCCTTTAGGTTATAAGTCTGTCACACAGTTAATAGAACCCGCCAATTATGAGACTGATTTAGCTAAATTACTCGAAGTGGATTTAGTTATTGAAGCAATTGTAGAACGCATGGACATAAAAAAGTCTTTGTACGATAAGATTGAAGATTACATCAAACCTGAAGCCATTTTTGCAACTAACACATCAGGACTTAGCATTAATGCCTTATCCGAAGTGTTTCCTGAAAAATTAAAACACCAGTTTTGTGGTGTGCATTTCTTCAACCCACCACGTTACATGCATTTGGTTGAAATCATTCCAACTAAAAAAACTGATGCAAATGTAATTTCTGCTTTAACAGAGTTTATGTCATCAACCCTTGGCAAAGGTGTGGTTAATGCCAAAGATACACCAAATTTTATTGCTAACAGGATTGGTGTTTTTTCTATTCTTTGTACCATTTATCATGGCATGAAATTTAATATTCCGCTTGAGACTGTTGATGCACTAACTGGTACACTTATTGGACGAGCAAAGTCTGCTACTTTTAGAACGGCTGATGTCGTTGGTTTAGACACCTTAAATCACACAGTCAATACCATGCTTAATGGATTGCCCGATGACCCTTGGAATAAACATTATAAAATGCCTTCGTGGTTAACTGATTTAATCAAAGCAGGAGCCTTGGGTGCTAAAACTCGTGCGGGTGTTTACAAAAAAGAAGGCAGAGATATTAAAATCTTAGATCTTAAGAAAAAAGAATACCGCCTACAAGATGCCAAAATTGACGATGAAGTCTTAGCTATCTTAAAAAACAGAAATGCAGTCGAACGATTTGAACAATTACGTGCATCTAAATCTAATCAAGCGCAATTTTTATACAGCATGTATCGTGATTTATTTCATTATGCAGCTTATCATTTAGAAGAAATTGCGGACAATGCTCGCGAAGTGGACTTTGCTATTCGATGGGGCTTTGGTTGGAGACAAGGACCATTTGAAATTTGGCAATCAGCTGATTGGAAAAAAGTCACCTCTTGGATAAACCAAGACATGAAAGACGGCAAAACCATGGTACAAGCTGCTCTTCCTGATTGGGTTGCAGAAATTGATGGTGCTCACACGGCAGAAGGTTCATACGCACCAAAAACCAAGTCATTCCAAGGCCGTCCTGATTTAGCTGTCTTTAAACGCCAGTTGTTCCCAGAACTAACCATCGGTGAAAAAGCTGATTATGGCACAACAGTGCATGAAGACGATGATATTCGTTTATGGCACATAGACGATGACGTCTTGATTGCTAGTTTCAAAACCAAGAAACACATCATAACAACAGGTGTTTTAGCCGGCATTCAAAAAGCTGTTAAAATTGCTGAATCTGATTTTAAGGGTTTAGTTTTATGGCAGACAAGTGAACCATTTACATTAGGTGCCAATCTTGCCCCTGCCCTACAAGCTGTTGCAGAAGGACGAGTCAATGAGGTAGAAGATCTTGTTAATACTTTCCAACAAACATCTCAAGCTTTAAGGTTTTCAAAAGTACCTACTGTTATCGCCGTTCGTGGTATGGCATTAGGCGGTGGTTGTGAATTTTCCATGAATGCCACATCGGTTGTTACTGCATTTGAATCTTATATTGGTTTAGTTGAAGCTGGTGTTGGCTTGTTACCTGCTGGTGGCGGATTAAAAGAAATTGCACGACGCACATCAGAAGATTTTGAAACAGGTGATTTATATCCACAAATTGAACATTTCTTCAAGCTTGTTGCTATGGCACAAGTTGCTGGTTCTGGACTAGAGGCCAAAAAATGGAAATTACTCAAACCGTGTACTGATGTGGTATTTAATACCCACGAAGTTCTGCATGTCGCCAAAGAGAAAATTAAATGGTTAAGTGCCAAAGGTTATCGCGCTCCAGCAGAGGATCAAAACATTCGTGTTTGTGGTCAAGCTGGCATTGCCAACATGAAGATGATACTCGCCAATATGATGGCAGGTCGTATGATGAGTCCGCATGATTATGAAATAGCAGTACGTATCGCAACTGTTATTGCTGGTGGTGATGTCGATAGCAACTCGCTTGTAAGTGAACAATATTTACTCGACTTAGAGCGTAAATTGTTTATCGAGTTGATTCAAATGCCAAAAACATTGGCACGAATTGAACACACATTAAAAACTGGCAAACCATTACGTAACTAATAGGAGAAATATCATGAAAAAAGTACAAGACGTTTATATCGTAGAAGCCGTAAGAACTCCTGTTGGTAAAGCACCAAGAGGTATGTTTAACAAAACCCGCCCAGATGATTTATTATCACACTGCATGTCAACCATGCTTGCACGCCACCCTGATTTTGACAAAAATGAAATTGGCGATGTCGTGATTGGTTGTGCTATGCCAGAGGGCGAACAAGGCATGAATATTGCACGAATTGCAAGCTTGCTTGCTGGTATCCCTGATACCGTACCTGCCATGACCATTAACCGATTTTGCTCCTCTGGCGTACAAGCCATTGCCATAGCCGCACAACAAATTGCCACAGGTCAAATGAGTAGTGCTATCGCCGGTGGAACTGAATCCATGAGCATGGTGCCAATGATGGGCAATAAAGTCACAATGAACCCAAAAGTGTTTGAAGATGACAATATCGGCATAGCATATGGCATGGGAATTACGGCAGAAAATGTCGCTGATCAATGGAAAGTAACGCGTGAAGCACAAGATGAATTTGCTTACAACTCACATATGCGTGCCTTAAACGCCATAGAAAAAGGTTACTTTAAAGATGAAATAGTTCCTTACACTATCGAGTCACGCACACCAGATTTAGCCAAAGCCGAAACCATTGTTACCTCAAGAACTGTTGAAAACGACGAAGGTCCTCGTGCAGGTACTTCTGTTGCTGTGTTAAACAAACTGCGTGCAGTGTTCAAGATGGGTGGTTCGGTTACGGCTGGTAATTCATCACAAATGAGTGATGGAGCTGGTGCATTGTTGTTGGTTAATGAAGAAACATTGAAACGCTATAACATGACACCAATTGCTAAATACCATGGCTTTTCTGTGGCAGGTGTTCCTGCTGACATAATGGGCATTGGCCCAATTAAAGCCATACCCAAGGTGTTAGACCTTGCTGGTTTAAAATCACAGGACATGGACTGGATTGAATTGAATGAAGCCTTTGCAGCACAATCTCTCGCTGTTATTGGCGAATTAGGTTTAGATACCGATAAAGTTAATCCAAATGGCGGTGCTATCGCTCTTGGTCATCCACTTGGAGCAACTGGCGCTATCCGAGCTGCTACCGCTATTCATGGTTTGCGTAGAACCGGTGGAAAATACGGCATGATAACCATGTGTATCGGAACAGGAATGGGCGCAGCTGGGATTATTGAAGCGTTGTAGTTTTTTCAGGTATCAGGTGACAGGTTTTAGGTTACAGGTATCAGAAATAAAAATGGCATCCTTTTGGGATGCCATTTTTTTATTTTAAAAAAGCGAGCTTTATTTAGAAACAACCACCATCGCAGGACGTACGAGACGACCATTTAAGATATAACCTTTTTGAAAGACATCCACAATCGTATTTGGGGCTAAATTAGGATTAGGAATTTGCGTCATGGCTTCGTGAAATTCCGGGTTAAATTTTTCACCCTCTGGATTAATAATTTCCATGCCATTATCTGTAAGCACTTTATTGAGCACATGTTGTGTCATTTTCGTTCCTTCAATCATTTGCTCGACCGTCATTTCTACGCCATCTTTACCATAGGCTTCAAGTTCTTTATCCATACTATCGGCAACTGGAAGCAAAGCTTTGGCAAATCGATCAATGGCATATTTACGCAAGTTATCCAATTCACGTGCATTGCGTTTACGGATATTATCCATTTCTGCATGCAGGCGAATTATCTCTTCTTTGTACTTAGCCACTTCTTCATCGCGCTGAATTTCTTCTTCAACGATTTCAGACTCAACTTCGGCTTCATTTACGTCTTCAGCTTCATTGAAATTTTCCATAACTTCTTCGATTTCAACTTCATTATCTACTTCTTTTTTAGGTGTTTCTTCATTCATCTTGTTCATTCTCATTAATATAGATACAATAACAGCCGCTAATATAATGTTTATTACTCAAATTGCAATATGCTAAAGTCACTTTTTATAAAAAATTATGTTCTTATCAAGCAACTAGATTTAGATTTTTCTAGTGGTTTTCATGCTTTTACGGGTGAAACAGGTGCGGGCAAGTCAATAATTGTTGGTGCTTTGTCATTAATACTCGGCAATCGAGCTGATTATTCCGTCATACGCAGCAACGAACAAAAATGTGAAATCAGCGCACTATTCGACATCAGTCAAAACAAACAAGCGCAAGACTGGTTAACGCAGTTAGATGATGATGAAACAAGTGAAATTGAAATTCGCCGTGTGATTACTACCGATGGACGTTCTAAATCATGGCTTAATTCACGTCCATGCACTAATGCCAGTTTAAAACATCTCGGTGAACTATTAGTGCAAATTCATGGGCAACACGATCAGATTAAACTCAACAATGCCAATTACCAGCTAGCTGTTATTGATGAAACAGGTAATTACCAAGATTTATTAACTCAAATAACAGAGCTTTATCAACAATACAAACATACTCAAGCACAACTAACCCAAATTGAATTAGCAGGAGCCTTAAACGAATCTGAAAGTCAGTTATTGCGTTATCAATTTGAAGAACTCTCGCAACTCAACCTAACAGAGAATGAATTGGATAAACTGCATCAACAACAAAAAGCCTTAACTGGCGCGGTTGACACATTAAGCAATATGGATAAATCGCTAGCTTTGTTAAATGGCGACCATAACAATGTCACCCAAGTCATTGCCGAAATAACTTCTTCGTTGACCGAAATTCAAGGCATTGATTTAACTGAAATATTAACTATGTTGGATGAAGTCTCTATCAACCTAAATGAAATCGAAACTGAAATCCAAGCACAACACAGTCAAGTTGAAGTTAATCCCGAAAAACTGCACGAAATTGAAAATCGCTTAGATCAAATATACAGCACCGCACGTAAACACCAAGTCAATGCCGAAAATCTCTACCAACACCACCTTGATCTATCAGAGAAGTTGGAATTGAATGATTCACAAAAACAAAAACGCGCCAAGTTGCTGGAAAATTTAAGTGGAATTGAACAACGCTACACAAAGAAGTCATTACAGCTTTCAAAAAACCGAACACAAACTGCCAATCAATTTGGCAAAAACGTCACTCAAGTCATTCAAAAACTCGGCTTAAATAAAGCAGAATTTATCGTAGTAATCAAATACAATCCAGAGGCTAATATCACGGCAATTGGACAAGACAGCTGTGATTTCGAAGTCGTCATGAATCCAGGGCAAGCGCCACAAAAAATGTCCAAAACCGCCTCAGGTGGCGAATTATCACGTATCGCACTGGCGATAGAAATATGCAAAAAGCAAGACCAATCCTCAAGCTTTGTCTTCGACGAAGTCGATGCAGGCATCGGTGGCGCAGTAGCCGAAACCGTCGGCAAACTGATGCGTAAACTCAGCGCTAAACAACAAGTCTTTGCTGTCACTCATCTGCCACACGTCGCAGGACTCGCACACCACCATTACCTCGTGAGCAAAACTGAAGTTAAAGGCCTCACAGAAAGCTCCGTTACCCTACTCGACAACAACCAACGCATCCAAGAACTCGCCCGCATGTCAGGCGGCTCAACCATCACCGAAACTACACTGGAACAAGCTAAGGCATTTATGCTAAAATAAAAATAATGAAAAGGTCAACGAATTTAACATTTTGAAAAAATATCACAAATATTTAATATCCTTAATTATTATCGCTGCACCTATAATCGTAATGTTTGTGCACTTTTCTTTACTTTTTCGGGTTATTAATATCGTTATAACTGTCACTTTTGTTTGGCTTATTTTGTATATCTCAGAAGACCTTGGTAAGTAACTTTGTTTTAGAATATGTAACACAAAAGCTCACGAATGAGGCACGGAGATTCGCGGAGTTTTTGTAAGGTGTGGCCTCGCCCACCATTTTAGAATTTTTGGGTTATCGAAGATCCTGAAACACTGCCGATGGGCGGAGCCCATCTTACGGGAAGTACATCGACTCGTTCCTCACGCTCCGCGTGGTAATGCATAGAGATGTTTAATCATTTTACTTCATTTCAAACAGTGAAGCCTCAATTGCCCTTATTGGAGTTACATCGTATGGTTGACCAATAATATTTTCCAGCCTTTTTTGATTGGCAAGATTGTATTTTCTAAAAAAAGAATCAAAGTGTTTATTTTTCACCAGTATATAAACTTGCTTAATATAATCATAATAATTATCCAGTTTTTTCATAGCATTCTGATTGTTATTACCAGTTAAATTATATTGAATTTTACTATCCCAAATTGGAAACACTTCTGGATTAATGAAATGTAGCATTTTTGATGCACCAACCAGAGAATGTAAGCAATTGGCAATTGGTTGTATTTCTATCTCATCATAATTATTCTTTGTAGCCTTTTTTGCTTTTGACAATTGAACTGCAGCACGATCTAAATATTCATCATCAATACGTAAAACACGAGGCATCCAAGCATAGGTCATTAACGCAAGCATTTTAAATGTTTGAACGTCATCCAATTTTGATTTTTTGGAAAATTTAATGATTTCAGGATATGTTAATAAATATGTGTATTCACGTAATTTTTCATCCTTTAATTTTTTATGAAAATTTCCAATATTAGGTAAATTATTTTCTAAATCTGATAGTTTTATAATCTTCATTTTCAATCTTCTAAACAATCTACAATTTTCAGGTTCACATTACCAAGTTCTGTTAATCTATCTTCATTAACTCCATAAACAATTTCTGAGATCGTTGGATAGATGTCTAGTTTAAGACTAAAACCTGGGAATTCACAATTAGCTTCAGCACAATGTTGATGAATTGGCTCTAGCCACTTTAAGTAATTTTCAGTTGTTTCAACATCTAATTCAATTATTAGTTTTTTCTTCATAATTTTTTCTCCATCTATTTTAAGGATTCATTTTAATTAAAATCATTCTCAAAACTTGAGAATAGAATAATTATATTAAAATGCCTCCATGTTACTTAATCCAGAAACAAAAACGCGATAGTCAATGAGGTTGCCACGTCGCTACGCTCCTCGCAATGACGTGGTTTTTTTATAAAACTCCGTGTCTCCTCTGTGAACCTCCGTGTTACTTTCTCTTTAACAAAGAACTACTCCCCATATGGCGTCCAAATATTCTTCACATCGGTGGCTTGATTTAAAAACTCTTTGCCTTGTGCTTGTGAATTATCAAACCAATCTCTGGCTTTGCCGTTATTGACCCATGTGCGTTTGAGGTTGGCGGCAGATGCTTTTTCGACCATGGTTGAACCTTCTGTATCACCGAAATACCATACGGATTCGACTTCGTAGTGATCGGCTAGGGTTTGTGCGAGTTCATTTTTATCGCCTGTTATGATATTGACCACACCTGCGGGTAGATCGGATGTTTCGAGGATTTGGTAGAATTCTAAGGCGGTTAATCCTGCGCTTTGCGATGGAATCATCACAATTCGATTACCCATTGCGATAGTTGCTGCCATTAATGACACAAAGCCAAGTAATGGATTTTCATCAGGGCAAACAATGCCCATGATGCCATTAGCCTCTGGCATGGCAAGTACAACTCCTCTGACTGGAACCGTATGCACTTGTCCGTCAAATTTATCAGCTATAGCAGCATAATAAAACAACCTTTCAATACTGGTATCGACTTCACGTTGTGCATCTTTAGCACTTGCGCCAGTGATTGCTTGAATGTTTTTGCTAAATTCATCACTGCGAAGACTCAGATTCTCGGCTATAAAATAAAGCACTTGTGCGCGATTATGTGCCGTTGTGTTTGTCCAACCTGTTGCTTTGCGCGCAGCTTCTACGGCATTACGCACATCTTTGCGGTTGCCTTGGCCAATATGAGCGATTAACTCGCCTTTGCTTGAAACCACGGCTTGTGAATAACCGCCATCAGGGCGTGCTTGTTTTCCTCCGATATAAAACTTAGGCGTTCTATCCACTATTGCCTTTGAGCTTTGTGATTTCAACTCAAATACTTTTTGTGGTTTACTTAATTTTAGTGTGGCATCGACTTTGGGTTTTAAGTAAGCGTACATGCCTTCGATTCCACCTTCGCGTCCAAAACCTGATTCTTTTTTACCACCAAATCCAGCGGCGGCATCAAACTGGTTGGTGCAGTTTATCCATACGACTCCTGCTATTACTTTTGGTGCAATATCAAGGGCTAGGTTGATGTTTTCACTCCAGACACTACAAGCCAGTCCATAGCGAACATTGTTTGCCAGTGCAACGGCTTCTGCTGGTGTACGGAATGTCATGGAGACTAAAACTGGACCAAATATTTCTTCTTGAGCAACATAATGAGCGGTATCCACTTCGGTCAATAAAGTTGGCGGATAAAAACAACCACATTCTGGCAAAGTGATTTCTGGTTGGTAGAGTTCTGCGCCTTCTTCAACACCTAACTTAACTAACTCTGCAATGCGCGCTC
>Ga0256834_1000104_pt1 | contig 56887 bp, 60 predicted proteins | sample 4281140metaG_FD_190536 | JGI IMG/M metagenome (GOLD analysis project Ga0256834, IMG submission 190536) | Hydrothermal vent microbial communities from East Pacific Rise, Pacific Ocean - 4281-140 | ecosystem: Environmental > Aquatic > Marine > Hydrothermal vents | place: Pacific Ocean: East...
ACATTGAATTTTAATTGTTTACATTTCCGATAATCTGGTAATCCTCTGAACTCTTCTAGTAACTGTGCCATTTTTGACCTTTTTTGTTAAAGATACTTCCTTTTGGCTTAGTTTTGCATTACCGTGTTTTTTATAAAGGACATTATTAAATTTGATATAATACCTTTAAGTTTAAGGAGTTGGCATGATAGAAAATAGAGACGGTTTAGTAGATTTTCATATCAGTAGAGAGAAGCAGGGAACTTGCTTTTTTAAGTTGGTCTCTCTTTTGTGGTTTCCTTTTTTAATTTTTTTAGGGGTTATTGCTGGATATTTTGAGAAGATTTCTTTGAAAGTAGAGCTTCATAGTGTTATTATGATTGGTACTATTTTTATCATATATCTCTTTTTTATGAAACACAATGCTTACTATGCAACTTGCAAGTTTAAAAGACGAGATGAAGAGATGCAAAATGTTTTGTCGTGGTATGTTAAAAATAATCAACTTACTATCGGTGATGTTACAAAAGCAAATGCTCCGATAGAGACATTTCTCAAAGATTTCTCTGCAACTTTAAGAAATAGTAATTTTTCCTCTGTGGCAGCTAGTGTCTTTCCTACACTTGGTATTTTGGGGACATTTATCTCTATTGCTTTGTCGATGCCTGATTTTTCATCTCAAGATTCAGCACTTTTGGAAAAGGAGATTTCACTTTTACTTGGTGGAGTAGGGACTGCATTTTATGTCTCTATTTATGGTATTTTTCTTTCGCTTTGGTGGATATATTTTGAAAAAAGTGGTATGAGTGATTTTGAGAGAAATATAGATACTATCAAAGAAAATATTAAACATCATTTTTGGTCAAAAGAGGAGATAGAGCAGATTCATTTTCAAGAGAGTATGAAAAACTTTGAAAAATTAAACTCTGTTTTTTCAAAAATAACATCAAATGAATTTATCAATGAGATGCACGATTCTATCGGTAAAAGAGTTGACCTCTTTGATAATATCATAAACCATGAACAAAATGTTTTGCAAAAAGCATCTGCACATTTTAATGACCTTTTAAAAGTAAGCCAAAAGGGTATAAAAGAGAGTGATAAGTTTATCAAATCATATGAAGATATCTCCTCGCATCTTCAAAAAAGTAGTGAGATTTTAAGTATTGTGCATAAAGAGCTTTTGCAAAAAGATGATAAACTTCAAGATGTCACCCGTAATTTAAATCAAAACATAGCACAGCTAAATCTCACACTTTTAAGCTTAAGCGAAGAGTTAAAAGAGATAAATAGTAAAAAATCATGATGTATAGAGATGATAAAAATAACCAAGAACAAAACTTTTGGATTTCTTATGCTGATTTGATGGCGGGGTTATTGTTTGTTTTTATTTTGTTGGTTGGGGCTATTGTGGTTCGTTATATCTATGTTCAGCAAGATTTGGCACAAAAGAGAGAGGCACTTGGGCTTAGTGAAGATGCTCTTAGTGATAAAAATGAAAAGTTAAAAGTTTTAAAGAGAAGACTTCAAGATAGTGCCAACAGACTTAGTCAGAATAAATACGAGAAAGAGAATTTAGCTAAAGTATTGCATCTTAAAGATAATGATATTAGTAAGTTAAAAGATTTGATTTTGGATTATGAACGAGGTGTAGATAAGATGCAAGAAGATTTAGTTAAAAATCAAAATATTTTAATCTTAAAAGATGAAGAGATAGTAGTTTTACAGGACCTATTGCTTCAACAAAGTAAGGCACATCAACAACTTGTAGATGAGTTAAATATAACAAAAGTTAAAATTAAAAACTTAACAGGAATCCGAATCAAAGTAGTCAAAAAACTAAAAGAGAGACTTGGAGACTCTATCACGATAGATTCAAAAAGTGGAGCGATTCGCTTTTCTTCAAATATCCTTTTTAACCAAGGTGCATTTACACTAAAACCAGAAGCAAAAAAAGAGTTAAGTGTGATTTTGAAAAAATATATCCATACACTTTTGTTTGATGAAAATATACGAAAATATATCGATAACATCACGATAGAAGGTCATACAAACACAGATGGAACTTATCTCTATAACTTAAAACTTTCTCAAAAAAGAGCATTAGAAGTGATGAAGTTTTTGTATGAAAGTGATAGTAAAAACAGAGAACTCTATAGCAAATATCTAAGTGCCAGTGGTCGTTCATATGCTGATTTGATACTTGATAAAAGTGGCGAAGAGGATAAAGATGCATCTAGAAGAATTGAGATAAAGTTTAGGATAAAAAATGAGAAATCTATCAAAGAGTTAGAGAAGTTCCTAAATATTCGTTAAATTATAATCAACTATCTCGCCCTCTAGTGTCTTTAAAAACTCTACAATTTCATCGATTTGCGTTTTAGTAAAATTTATACCAATTTGATGTCTACCCATAATTTTTACAGCCTCTTCAATCTCTTTTACTGCACCATTATGAAAGTAAGGTGATGTTTTGGTGATATTTCTAAGGGTTGGGACTTTAAAAATTTGGTTATTATCTTTGCCTAAAAAACCACCTTTGTTTTCAAAAGGAAACCTTTTATCAACTATCTTTAGCTCAGGGTTTAACTCTATATTTGGACGCATATCGTAGATTGATGCGTCTTTTCTAAGTGGAAATCTCTGTAAACTTTGTCCTCCAACGCCCATGCCAGTGTGGCATCCTTTGCAGCCTTTTTCTATAAATATAGTCATTCCTCTTTTTGCTTTTTCACTTATGGCACTGTTGTCACCCTCTAAAAATCTATCATATGCTCCATAGGTAAGTAGTGTTCTCTCATAAGCACCTATCGCTTTTTTTACATTTTCAAAGCTTATATTACCAAATACATTTTTAAATTTTTCAACATAATCGGGACTATTTTTTAATCTTTGTTCTATCTCAATAGGTGTCATATTCATCTCAAAATGAGCTTGAATTGGACCTCCTGCTTGCTCTTCAACATCTTTTGCACTTCCATCCCAAAACTGCCTAAAGGCTAAAGCTGCATTTAAAACTGTTGGTGAATTTAAGTGAGATGGATTTTTTTTGTTATCATCTCCAATTGCAGTTGGCATGTTATCATCTCCTCCATCTTTAAGTTTGTGGCAGGTTGCACAGCTTATATCTTGGTTTCTTGATAAAAGTGGATCAAAGAAGAGCTTTTTTCCAAGAGCAATTTTTTCAGGAGTCATTGGATTTTTAGGATTATCTACAACTTTTAAAAGTTCTTCATAAGTTTTTGGAATAGGTAGCATGTTAGTTGAAAGAGCTACTTCTCTTAACTCTTCATCACTGTATTTTATAATTGGTTTTTGAGGCAATATAAATGTAAGTGATAACAAGAAAGATATGACAACTATGGCGATTAAAATCGGATAAATAAATTTTCTCATAATGTTCATATTGTAACAAATATAATACAATATGAGAAGATATTTTTATCACAAAAGGAATTTTGTTTTAGCACTAGAGGGTTTTTAGTAAATCTTTTGGGTAAATTCCATAGCTTTTAAAGAAAAGTTTAGAGAAATGTCCTTGATGTTTATATCCCACCTCTTTTGCAATTTGACCAATAGTTAAAACTTGTTCTTTTAAAAGTAGGTTAGCTTCTTCTAATCGAAGTTTTTGGGTATAGCTATATATTGTTGTTTTATAGACTTTTTTAAAAACTTTTTTTAGCTTTGATTCATTTGTAGCACAAAGATGCGATAGGGTTGATATAGTTGGTGGATTTGTAAAACTTTTTAATAAATAACCTTTTGCTTTTTTAGCTATTTCTAACTCTTCTTGGCAGATTGTGGGGTCTATAATATCAAGTAGTGACAATCTATGTATCATAAATTCAATTACATTGTGTTCGCATCTGATACTATTCATATTGTTGTTAAGTTTTGTAATTTTGTTGATGATATATAAACTTAGTGCATCTATAGGTTGGGCATCAACAGACTCTAAAGATAGTTCGTCTTGGGTTTTTTGATATAGAAAATTAATAGGTTCATTTGGATTTATACACAGATATCTTTTTAGAAAAAAATCAGCGATAAATAAGATAAAGATGTCTCCTTTTGCATCTATGCTAAAATCCTGCCTTGATGAACAGTAGATTTTCATATTACTATTTTTAGAAATGAACTCTTTTTTAGAGATATGTTCATTTATAATAAGTTCACCTTTTTTTGTTACAGTTATCATAATCATTCTATCAAGATTTTTTATATGAAGTTTAGCTTTTTGTTTTATATCTAAAAAGACGATGCCATTTGATATATCGACTCTATTGTAACCTTGGTATGGGGTTATTTTGTAACTTCTATCAGTTATATTAAAGAAAAAACTTTCCATTATAAATTGTAGTATTCCCTGACTCGTCTCTCAAAATCTTCATCACTAAGCTCTTTTTTCATAGGAATAAATTTACGAGCCTTATCTCCGATAGTAGCGTGTGAAGGGAAATTTTGATTTTCTATGATTTGCTCTATTATTTTAGCAACTTCAATCGCATCGTTTCCGTGGTTTATCTGTTTGATGATTGTGGGAGCTAGGTTTGATACAATACTGGAGTAGGGTGAGTTCTTGTCAAAAGTTTTAGGGTTTGTTACTAAATTATCCCTAGCAAAGTTTGTATCAAAAAATCCAGGTAAGATAGAGTGAACTCTGATATTAAAATCTCTCAATTCATATCTTAAAGAGTCTGTAATCCCTTCAACTGCATATTTACTAGAGTTATAAAAAGTGAGAAGAGGTAGTCCAATCTTGCCTAAAAAAGAGCTTATATTTATGATGATACCGCTTTGTTGTTTTCGCATCATAGGAATAACTGCTTTGCAAACTCGAAGCACTCCAAAAACATTAATGTTAAATTGGTCATACATCTGTTTTTCATCCATATTCTCAACGGTTGAAACTAAGCCATAACCAGCATTGTTTATAAGGATATCTATTTTTTTTATTGAATTTGTTACTTGTTTAATATTTTCAGAGTTAGTGATATCAAGTTTTATTGGTTTTATATTTGGATGTTTGATATCTGAGAGTTTATGGGGTGTTCTAGTTCCAGCATAGACAAGAAAATTATTTTTTGCTAAATACAGAGCGGTTGCTCTACCCATTCCTTGACTAGCACCAGTGATTAAAACTACTCGTTGCATCTCATTAAGTCATTTTCATAAATAGTGCTAATGATAGAGCAATTAGAATTGTAAATATAAGCATAAGAAGATTTTTCATTTTTTCTGAGAGTTTTGTCTTTTTCTCTATAAAATTTACAATTTTGATTGCAGGAAATATAGAAAAAGTTAAAAATGCCATCATAAAGACAAGTGTTATAACTGTATCTATCATTTTTTAATCTTTAAAAAATCTTCTACACTTGTTTTTTCATAAAAGTTCAAATTTTTCAAACTTTGCATGCAGTTTTTAGGTTCATTACTATTTTTGCATTTTTGATTAAATATATCAAGCCCAAAAAGACGAGGATAAAATTGTCTGTTTTTATTTATGTAGTTATATTTACCAACAGGTATGTTACAAGGATAAGAGGAGAGTTTTTTGAAGCTTTTTGTATCCCAAACTTCGATAGAACCATCTTTCTCATAGATGCTAAGATAAGTATATTTGCCATCGCCTGTAAACTCTGCATGAATATATTGTTTGCCTTTAACTGGGGTCATTTTTTTCATTGAAAAATTATTTTTATCAATAAGTACTAATTCATCACTGCCATTGTCAATCCAGAGATAAGGAGTATTTGGATGTGTTTTTACAAAAAAACCATCTCCTCCTATCTCAATTTGTTTTTCAAATGCCCAGTCATACATTTTCCATATAGTGATATAAGGTTTTCTTAAATGAGGAGTGGCAAAATAAAAATTTCCATCTTTATACCAATATGTTGCAGAAAAGAGATGTGGCATGCCCTCCATCTTATGTTCAAATACAGGTTTTAAGTTTTTAATATCATAGACTCGAAGTACTTTACCACCTCTTGCAGTTGCTATAAGAAACTTATCAAATGGATCAATAAAAAAATCTTCAATAGGCTCTTTGATTTTAGTATATTTAACTTCAAATGTTTTGCTATCTACAATGCCAACCAAAGGTTTATCTCTGTAGGTAAATATCATCTCATCTTTGGAGTAAAATTCATATAAGGCACTCACTTTTCCATCAAGCTTTATAACCTTTTTTGGTGAGAGTGTAGTGCTATTTATAACTACCATCTGTTCTGGGAGTAGGCAAGTAGCTAGAACATTTTTTCCATCACGACTTAAGGATAGATTACGAAGGTTGATACAAGGTCTTATTTTCGCGACTCTTCTTCCCTCTTTTAGCGAGTATCTCATTATCCATCCATCTCTTGTTGGTATAAAGATATTTTCAGCTTCTGGAAATTGATACTTTATGCCTCCGTGAACATTTTTTAATGGAAATTTATCAAGGATTTTATCATTTTCCATAATCCAAACATATCCACCATCTCTTTCAACGACCGGTAAGAGTTGTTCAATATTTTTTATTCCAATATCCTTTGGTTTATCATTAAATTTGATCAATGATTTCTCTATCTCTTTTTTGTTCCAACTATAATCTTTTACAGGTCTTTTTATATATCTTGCAACTTCTAATAACTCCCAAGTTGTTAAAAATTCATAAGAGGGCATAAGAGTCTGTGGAAAACCATTTCTGATTTTAGGTACTAACTCTTTTAATTGATACTTTCTTAGAAATGCAGGGATGAGTGGAGGCCCAACAATTCCGATACGATCTTTATGATGACAATCCATACAATATTCTTCATAGACCTCTTTTCCAATATCTTTTTTAGGTTGTGCTTCTACCATGTGACCTGCTGCACTGTCTAAGGCATTTGCAGGTTGTGAAAAAAAAAGTGTGAAAAAAAGTGTAGATAGTAGTAAATGGACTCTCATTATAAATCTCCTAGTTGATAGCTATGGTTAGCAAGAAAATGATAATACCAAGCCAAAGCTTGATATTATCTAAGAGTAACAAATACTAGTAAGTATCATTCATCGTATTTGTAACATTAAACTTACCAGTTGGAGTGATAAGTCTTTTATCATCAATTACACTTTTAAGTTCAAGTGTATTTGAATCATAAACCAAAATTACAGATGGCGTAAGCTTGTTACCCCAAATACTTGTCCATACTTCTGAACCATCAGCATTGAACTCAAAGTGTACAGGTCCTCTCATAGCGACTTTAGGATCAGCAGACTTAAGATATTTAGGATCAATTGGAAGAGTTTTAACAACTTCTAATTTATCTTTATCTATTACATAAATCTGAGTCTGTAGTTTTCTATCTGGATTTACAGGACGATCTGCAAAGATATATTTGCTATTTGGATGAGTTTTAACAAATAAATTACCTCCACCTTCACCAGGAAGTGCAAATTTCTTAACAACTTTCCAAGCATTTTTAGGATGACTTACTGGATCTGTACCAATTGCAACTATATCATTAGAACCGATATGACCTGTAATCCAAACTGGACCATATTTTTTAGAGTTAACATTTGCTCCACGACCTGGATGTGGTTTAGTACCTTGTGAAGGGATATTTTTAACTAATTTACCCTCTTTTGTATCAATAACTGATATTATATCTCTAGCATTTGCAGCGGACATAAAATATCTTTTTGATGAATCCCAGCCACCATCATGTAAGAATCTTTCAGCATCAATCATTTTGATTGTTGGATTTTTTACATCAGAATAGTCATATAACCATACTTGACCAGTCTCTTTGATATTGATAATCCACTCAGGTTTTATATGAGAAGCAATAATCGCTGCAACTCTAGCCTCTCTTGTAAATACATTTTTATCATAAGTATAACTTGCAGTAGAGACAATTTTTAGAGGTTCTAGTGTCTCTGCATCTACAGTTACGATAGATGGTGGCCAATAACAACCAACAACAGCATATTTATCTTTCCATTTACCAAATTTTGATGTATCAATACTTCTTGCATCATTACATGGTCTAAACTCTGCAACATTTTTAGGCTCACTCATCCAAAGATCTATTACAGATGCTTTTCCATCTCTACCAATTACATACATATATCTACCACTTGCACTAGTTCTTGTTATATGTGTTGCATATCCCGAATCAACAACAGAGATAACTTTCTTAGTTTTACCATCTATAATTGCAATCTTTCCAACATCTCTTAAAATTACTGCAAAGTAATCTTTCCAATTTTTAGCCCCAGCTTCTGGTGCTGTTGGTCTATCTTTGACTGGAATTAGCACTTTATGACTTGCTTTCATATCTGCCATTGATTTTTCTGGTGGCATTGGTGCTTCTATTTGAATATACTTAGCCATCAAGTCAGTTTGAGCAGGTGTTAACTCTCCTGATTTACCCCAACCTGGCATACCGCCTGGTGTTCCATCGTTGATAATCATCTTAAGTGCTTCAGTTCCCATACCCTGTGATTTTTTAGGCTCAAGAGATGGTCCTAAGGCACCTTTTCTAAGCATTCCATGACAACCTGCACATCTATCAAAATAGACCTGAGTTGCTTCCTTCATCTGTGCATCTGATAATTTTATATCACTTGCCTGCAGTCCTATAGTTGCAAGAGTTGCAACAGAAACTAAACTTAAAATCTTACTTAACTTCATGAATTCTCCTTTGTAAAGTTAATTGTTATAAATAGTATTATTTTCACTCATCACAGTCTTAAATAATTCTATTTTCCCTCTTCCAGTTTTTTCTTTTCATCCCTATACAACCAAATCATTGGAAGTATAATAATGACATGAAGAAAAATTGTTAATAACATTGGAAATTGATTTAGTGTTCCAAAAAAACTAGGAACTATATCCGAAAATGGTTCAAACATTGTATCTCCTTAGATAAATATTTGTCGGGAAAAAAATTCCCAACATAATTAAGCTTTCGCCACCGTTTCACTGAGTTTCGCATTCTTACCGATTGTAAGTAAATCAATGATAAGAAAAATAAAACCAACTAGCATTACTGCACCCATTGCAAGTCTCCATCCCATGCCTTGGACAAACCAAATTGCATTTTGTGAGATAAAGAAACCTTCCCAAGTTGCACCAAATTGTGCTCTTTCAACAAGTACTTGTCCATATCCAGAGATAAGAAGTGCAACAGTCATCCCCAGCATACCTCCATTTAGAAGCCAAACTGCCATTTTAAAATTAAATGTTGCCTTCATAGTTTTTACACCATAAGCTCGTTGAAGTCCCATATAAAACATACCAATTAGTATTGTTGCATATGCTCCCCAAAATGCCAAGTGTCCGTGTGAAGAAGTAAACTGTGTACCGTGGGTATAAATATTTACCTGAGGAAGTGTATGAAAAAATCCCCAAACACCAGCACCTAAAAAGTTACCAAATGCATTAGCCACAATCCAAACAAAAGCAGGTGTATTTGTCATATGTGCTTTTCCACCTTGTCTTCCAGCTTCTTTACCCCAATCATAAATAACATGAACTAACATTGCTACAAGTGGTACAGGTTCAAGTGCTGAAAATAGTGCACCAATTTCCCACCAGTATTCAGGAGTTCCTATCCAAAAGTAGTGATGTCCCATACCTAGTATTCCTGAACCAAAGAGCATAGCAACTTCAATCCATAACCACATTTCAACTATTTGTCTCTTAGCTCCTAATATTTGTATAAGTGACCAAGCGGCAACTGTTGCGACATAAACTTCCCAAGTTGCTTCAACCCAAAGGTGTATTACCCACCACCACCAAAACTGATCAACTGTGATGTTTGTTGTGAAAAACATACCCGCTAAATATAGACCTGCAAGGGCTAAAAGGTTTGCCATCATAACAGTTATAATACCTGTTCTTCTACCTTTAATAGCAGTTGCATAGACATTATAGATAAATCCTAAAACTACAACAACTATACCGATATCAGCCCATCTAGGTGCTTCGATATACTCTCTTCCTTCATGAATCAACCAAATACTAGCTTCAGTCCCTGCACCTACTTGTACAAAAATATAGACTAACACTACTACTGTTATAGCCGCTGTAAAAACCCAAAATAGAAGTTTACCAACACCTACTGCCACAGTCTCTATACCTGTTTCAGAAGGAAGCAATAGATAAACTGAGCCTATCATCGCAAATAGCATCCATACTACAAGTGCGTTTATATGCACCATTCTTGCTACTGAGAAATCAAAGATTTCAAACAAAAAAGCTGGATATAAAAATTGAATAGCTATTATCATACCCATCAAAAGTTGAGCACCAAGTAAAATAATGGCAACTCTATAGTACATCATTGCCAATTTTTCTGATTCATACTTAAATTCATTTTTTTTGATACTACCGACCATGAATTGCTCCTTCTATTTTGCCAAAGTTTCTTGGGAAACCGTTGGTGTCAATCGAACTCATGTGTTTTAAAAATGCTACAAGCCCAATTGCTTCATCTGCCGTGATACCCAGATTTGGCATCATTCTCTCATGTGTAGGATATTTTGAAGGAAATTGTAAGAATTCAGCTATTGCTTCTTCCCTAGTACTTTTCCCTGTCATTCCAAGATAATTTTCCCAAGCAGGATCAAGCCAAGCTTTTGTAAGATCTGGAGCATAATATGCACCATTTCCTAAAAGTGTATGACAGTTCATACAGTTTTTTGCTTGAGAAGTAAGTTTGCCAAGACGAAGCAAACCAGCAGCTTCTTCTTCACTCCACTCTTTTCCAAAAAACGGCTCTTTTTCTCCGATAACTGGAACTTCATGACCCCTTTTTTCACTCATCTCATATTTGATATTATAGTTAATTACTGTAGGAGCTGGAACTCTCTTAGTAATACCATTTTTTAGATCTTCATCACTTCCCATTGAAATTTGTGCTCCCGTGTCAAAGGTGAGCCAAATAAGTAATATTGCCGCAAAACCTGTAACCCAGCCCGCTGAACGCTGCCAGAAACGACCACTAGCCCATACTGAAGTTGGTCTCTCTTCCATATCTACCTCCTTAAATTTTTTTTAGTGTTCATATGCTTCGTGAGTCTTAGTCATTAAAAAGTAGATGAAATGTGGAAACACAAGATATGCAACCAAAGCCATCATTAATACTTTTTGAGTGAATGGATCACTCCCAATAAGACTGCTTAGAAGATAAAAACAGTAAGCAAGTACAACCCAAATAACATATGCAATTGGCATATAGTAACCTTTGAGTTTTTTAATCTTTACAAATGTAAAGACACCAACATAAGCAGCAGCAAGTAAAACTACTAAACCGCCTAATATAAAGACAAGCAAAAAATCATCAAGTGGAATTTCTGGTCTTAATCTTATGATCTCTCCCATAAAAATACTCCTTTCCTCATTTGTGAATAGTATTCATACCAAGTATTATAAAATTATTTTAGGTTTAATTCTTTGACATAAGTCAATTTATTCTTAAAGTTATATTAAAGATTGCTATTTAAAAAGTGAAATAAGTGTTTGAGAGTCAATTATATTAATACAGTGACTCTTATCTATGGAGATAATATCGCATTTTTTAAAACGGGTAAGTACTCTTGAAAGTGTTTCTGGTGTAATATTTAAAATTGAAGCAATTTGAGTATTCTTAAGGCTTTCAAATAATTCACTATTTTCAATGATGAATTTTGCTACTTTTGCTTCTGAAGTGAGTATCACTTCTGCATGAATTACATTTGAGAGAATTTTGATTTTTTTAGTAAGGGATTTGATAATAGCCATAGAGACCTCAGGATTATGAAAGAAATCCTTTTCTAGTTTTTTGAAGTCAATTTTAAAAATTTGTCCTTTTGTGACAAAGCGAGCAGTTGCTGGATACCGCATGTTTTCAAAACAGGCAAGTTCTCCAACTAATCCAATAGGGGTAAATTGGTGAATATAAATTTCATTTCCCTTCGTATCAGTTTTATAAAGCCTTAAAACTCCCTCAGTAAGTACATAGAGAGTACCAGGAGAATCTCCTTCATAAAAGACTATTTCATTACTGCCGTATGATTTAAAAGATGAAATTTTTGCCAAATTTTCTAAACTTTTTTCACTTAATTTTGAAAAAAGTGGTATATTTCTTATTTTATCCATCATTATTTCTTAATACCTGCCTTTTATTATGTTTTGTTAACTCTTTTCTCTCTCTTAAATCGGGAATGACTGATAGATGAGTTCTTAAAAATCCTGGAATTTTTCGCCCATCAACTTTTATAATATCGTCCAAAATTGTTTTTGCAATCATCTCTTTATCAAAACTCTTTTTATCTGTTAAATAATCAAATACAAACTCACTTAAACGATTTAACGATATTTGCCAGGTTGATTCACTCTGTTTATAAATCCACTGGCTAAATTCATAAAAGCCTTTAAAGACATCATCTTCAAATATATAATCCATTGTCTTTTGAAAATTACCACTGTTATATGTCAAATCCCAAAATCTAGCAAATCTCTTCATCTTTTGAATTGTTTCAAAACTTAAATTATCACTCTTTAGTATATCATAAGGAGGCTTATCACAATAGATTATACCAAACTTTTTATCATGGCGGTGAAGTGTTGTTCCTGAAAGTTTTTTCAAAATACCGATTTGTATCTCTGAATTTGTCATTGTTTTTAGGCGGTTTAGGTTTTTGGCAAAGCTCTCTAGTGATTCACCAGGAAGTCCAACTATGAGATCAACATGCAGGTGTGCTTTTGACTCTTGTTCTAAAAATAGTAGGTTTCTTTTTACTTTGTTTAAGTTCATTCTTCGATTTATGTTTTCCAATACCTCATTATTTAGTGTTTGGATGCCAATTTCTAGTTGCAAGTGATAGGGAGGAAACTGTAAAATTCTCTCTTTAAGGGCTTGTGGGAAATGGTCAGGTATAACTTCAAAGTGTAAAGAATAAGGCTCTTTTTTGGCTAGAAAAAAGTCCATAAGCATATTTGCATACTTGATATTTAGATTAAAAGTTCTATCGATAAATTTAAAGTTCCTTGCCCCTTTTTGCCAAAGAAGTTCAAATTCATTCAAAAGTATATCCATATCAAAATATCGCACCTTGTCATCAATCGCAGAGAGACAAAATTCACACTCAAATGGACAACCTCTACTTGCCTCAACATAAGTATAACGATGTTTTATATCATGTTCATTGTAGTGTTTGTAGGGGAGAGTTAATTCATCTAAGTTAGGCATAATTGCTGGGATGATTTTTGGGTTTTTATCTTCATTTTTTAGTAAGTCTACACACAATTTATAAAAACTAATCTCTCCCTCTCCTTGGATTATAAAATCAGCTTCATCAAACTTTACTCTAAAAGGTTTATGACTAACTTCAGGACCTCCTAGCACAATTTTTGTTTTTGGAGAGACTTTTTTTAGGATTTCTATAAGGTTTGATACCTCTTGTGCATTCCAAATATATACGCCAATGCCTACTATCTTTGGTTTGAATCGTAGAATCTTTTCGGCTAATGTTTGAGGTTGTTCATTTATCACAAATTCTAAGATTTGAGTTTTGTTTTGTAACTCTTTTAGATTTGCATAAAGATATCGAAGAGCTAAAGAACTATGTGTGTATCTTGAGTTTATTGCCACTAAAAGTATATCTGTCATAAGGTGAAGGATAACATGATTTTGATAATATTAGGGCAAACAAATCTAAAGGATGAATTATGAAAAAGTTTTATGCTATGGTTTCTATTTTTGCACTTCTTTTAATGATGGGATGCACACAAGAGACACAAAATAAATTAGGTAGAGCCATTCAAAACTGGACTGGAACAGATGGTATCTTGGAAGTGTATGCAGGGGATAAATTGGTAAAAAGATTTATGAAGATAGATAAACTTTCAACTGCTGTAAGTACACAAGGAGATTCTAATCGTCCTTATCGTTTTGGTTATGGAATACTAGATGCAAATCTTGATGGTATTGCTAACAAGGATGAAAAGAGAGTCTATTTTGAGTTTAGTGACTACTCCACATCTTATATCTTTTATGAAAATCCTTCTAAGTAGTTTTTGTGGATATCATAACACTATTTGATAAGTTGCTAACTTTTAAGTCAATAACTCCTCTTGATGATGGTGCATTTGATTTTATTGAGAGTTATATGAATGGTTTTGAGGTTAAAAGGCTTGATTTTGGAGATGTGAAAAACCTCTTTTTAGTTAAAAAGTTTGGAGATGGTGAGCATCTCTGCTTTGCAGGACATATTGATGTAGTCCCAGCGGGGGATGGCTGGGATAGTGATCCATTTTGTCCTACAAGGGTAGGGGATAAAATAGTAGCTCGTGGTACTCAAGATATGAAAAGCGGAGTTGCTGCTTTTTTAAATGCTTGTAAAAATGCTAAAGATTTCAGTGGCACACTTTCGATTCTTTTAACCAGTGATGAAGAGGGAGATGCGATATATGGAACAGTAAAAGTTTTAGAGTATCTTAAAAATGAAAATCTTTTACCAGATTTTGTTGTAGTAGCAGAGCCAACTTGTGAGAAAATATTTGGAGATGCGATAAAAATTGGAAGACGAGGCTCTATCAATGGAGTCATTGAAAAGATGGGTATTCAAGGGCATGCAGCTTATCCTGAAAAGGCTAAAAACCCTATCCATAAAGTAGCAGCTGTACTTCCATATATGGCTGGTGTAAATTTAGATAAAGGAGATGCAAATTTTGCTCCAAGTCAATTTGTTATAACAGATATTAGAGCTGGGATGGAAGTTACAAATGTAACACCAGGTAAGCTAAAAATGATGTTTAATGTTAGAAACTCAACAAAAACTGATAAGAAAGATGTCGAAAACTTTGTTTATAGATATTTTAAAGATATGGATTATATATTGACTCTAAATCAATCAGCAAAACCTTTTGTAACAAATCGAAACTCTAAAGTAGTTTCACTTTTAGCCGATGTTATTAAAGATGTTACATCTGTTGAGACAAAACTTTCAACTGCTGGTGGTACTAGTGATGCAAGATTTTTTGGAGAGTATGGTATCGATACAGTAGAATTTGGTGTGATAAATGACACAATTCATGCACCAAATGAGAGTACAACAGTAAAAGAAGTCAAAGATTTAGAAAAAATTTTTGAAAAGTTGATAGAAAAATTTTAAAATTGGAGTTATAATAATGATACAAAGTGAGCTTTTTTTTAAAGATGATGATTTGCATGTAGATGATATAAATGAGCTTTATGATGCAATTGTCCAAGAGTATGAGAGAGGGGATGTAGGATATTATCTTTTACCTGAGTCAAAAGAGTTTGAAAAAATCAGAGCTTTTTGTGATGGTTATAATTTTGAAAAAAAAGGGATAAGAAATGTTGCAATTCTTGGAATTGGTGGCTCCTCTCTAGGTACAAAGGCGATTGAAAAGCTTCTATCTCACATAGAAAATAGAAACGATAAAAAACTACTTTTCTTTGAAAATGTAGATCCTGTTGAGATAGCACAAAATCTTGAAGGTTTAAAGTTAGAAGAGACATTTTTTATAATGATTTCAAAATCGGGTTCAACAATTGAGACATCATCGCATCTGAAGTATCTTTTAGAACATTTTAAATTAACTCTTCAAAGTGAACAATTTAGAGAACACTTTTGTCTCATTACAGATGAAGGTTCGCCATTAGATAAATTTGGAGAAGAGTTTGGACTTTATAGATTTTATCTGCCACAAAATGTTGGAGGGCGTTTTTCAGTTTTAAGTGCTGTTGGGCTTTTACCGCTTCATATTTTAGGAGTTGATATAGAAAAATTGCTTCTTGGTGCAAAAATGTTAAAAGATTCATTTTTTGAAAAAAAAGAGGATAACCTTTGTAAAAAAGCACTCTATTATGCAAAAAATCAGCAAAATATGCCTATAAATGTACTCTTCTCTTATACTTCACAGTTTAAATATTTTAATGATTGGTATGTTCAGCTTTGGGCTGAATCACTTGGCAAAATTAACAGAGATGGAATAAGAGTAGGGCTTACTCCCGTTGGATTGATAGGTTCTGTTGATCAGCACTCATTTTTACAACTTATAATTGAAGGAGCAAATGATAAGAGTGTGACTATGATTAAGGTTAAAGATATGGGAATAGATTTGATAATTCCTGATATAAAACTTCCACATCTTGAAAAAACAAATTTTATAAACACTCACTCTTTTACCGCACTTATAAATGCTCAGTGTGATGCAACGATGCAAAGTGTGCAAGAACAAGGTGTTGCTGTTGATTTGATAGAGTTAGATTCTCTTGATGAGGTAAGTGTTGGTTATATGATTTTTTATTATGAATTGTTAACTTCTTTGACTGGGCATCTTTTAAATGTAAACACTTATGATCAACCTGGAGTTGAGCTTGGAAAAGTGATACTTAAAAAGAAATTTGAAAATTGAGTAGAGAGTATCTGATTTTTTCAGATCTTGATGGCTCTTTGTTAAATCATGAAGATTATAGCTTCAAAGAGGCAAAGCCAATGCTTGATTTTATAAAGCAAAATGGTATTGAGCTTATTTTTACTACTAGCAAAACTAAAAAAGAGTGTGAAACTCTTCAAAAAAAGATGGGAGTTTTTGCTCCTTTTATAGTTGAAAATGGTGCTTGTGTCTATTACCCTGATGGAGAGATAGATCTTTTAGGAATAGCGCATAAAGAGATAAAGACTTTTATAGATAGTGTTAGAGTTGAATTTAATATTTTATCATTTTCTAATATGAAAATTGAAGAGATAATGGAGTATACACTTTTTGATTATGAACAATCAAAGTGTGCCAAAAATAGAGATTTTTCAGAGCCATTTTTGATTTATGATGAGAGAAGATTAACGGAACTTGAAGTATTAGCAGAAGCAAATGGGATGAAAATTTTAAAAGGTGGACGCTTTTATCATTGTGTTGGTATAAATCAAGGCAAAGGTGAGGCAGTTAAAAAAACACTTATTAATTATCCAAATAAAATGACAATTGGTTTGGGAGACAACTATAATGATGTTTCAATGTTAGAAGTTGTAGATATCCCTGTGCTTATACCCCACCATGAGGGAAGATATATCGATATAGAGATAAGAAATCTTATAAAAGCACCACATAAAGGAAGTCTTGGCTGGAATGAAGCTCTAAAAAAGATACTTTTATGATAGATGATATAAAAGAGATTTATAGTTACGCAGTTAATGGAGTTAAGCCTGAAAATTTAATAGGAAATAATAGATATTTAAAATCACTAACAGATAAAAATATCTATCTTTTTGGTTCTGGAAAAGCTTCCGTTTCAATGGCTTTTGAGATGGAAAAACTTTTTGGAGATAAAATTATTGATGGAGTTGTTATCTCTCCTTATGATGATGAGAGTTTAAAGAGGGTAAAAGTTGTAAAAAGTTCGCATCCATTGCCCTCATATAAGAGTTTAGAAGCTGGTAAAATTCTTTATGATAAATTAAGCTCTTTGGAAAAAGATGATTTTTTTATCTATCTACTTTCTGGCGGAAGTTCATCACTCATAGAGTTATTGCATCCTTTAATTTCTCTAAAAGATTTGGAAGTTACAACAAATATTTTACTTCAAAATGGTGTACCAATAAAGGAGATAAATATCGTTCGTAAACATCTCTCTCTTATCAAAGGTGGACAATTAGGAGCTTGTACAAAAGCTAGCGGAGTTGTTTTAGTTATAAGTGATGTTATTGGGGATGATTTAGAAGCTATTGGTTCGGCCCCACTTTTTTTTGACAGCTCTACCATTTTAGATGCAAAAGAGGTGTTGCTTAAATATAAGTTATTTAAAAGGATTCCAAAAAGTGTAAAGGAGTTGTTTGAATACTCTTTGAACGAAACTCCAAAAGAGCCAAATAAAAATATTGAGCATATCATAATAGGAAGTAATAAAATTGCATTAAAAGAAGCTAGATGCAAAGCTTTGAGTTTAGGATACAGTTGTGATATTGTAACCGATTCGTTACAAGAAGATGTTAATATAGTAGCGAAGAAAATAGTAGAAACAATTTTACAAAGTGAAAAAGAGGTTCTTATATTTGGTGGAGAGTGTACAGTAAAAGTAACGGGAGATGGAAAAGGTGGAAGAAATCAGGAGTTAGTACTTAGAGTGTTAGAGCTTATAAAAGAGTATGAAAATATTACATTTTTAAGTGCTGGAAGCGATGGTATAGATGGAAATTCTAAAGCAGCTGGTGGTATAGTAGATAATAAATCATATAGAGGGGATTTACCTGTTTTTTTAGAAAACAGTGATTCATACCACTATTTAAAACGAGAAAATAACCTTTTAGTAACAGGTGAAAGTGGAACTAATGTTATGGATATAATGATTGCGATGAAAGGATAAATAGATGTCTGATTTTTTTCAAAATGGTGTTATAACAACGATACCTCGTTTAGGAAATAGGACTATTGAAGAGTTAGAATATGAACTTTTAAAACTCTCAGAACGAAGAAACATGGTACTTATATTACCCGCACTTTATAGTGAATTTGAGACTACTTCTATGCAAGGTATTGTTTCTGAACTTAAAAAAGTTAATTATTTGTATAGAATTGTTTTAGGATTAGATGGAGCTAATGAAGAACAGTTTGAAGAGGTAAAAAAGATTATGTCAGTCTTGCCAACTCAAGTTGATGTTATATGGAATGATGGACCTAGAGTAATGGCTTTGAAAGAAGAGTTAAAAGAAGCTGGATTTCAAAGTACTGATATAAGAGGTAAGGGGTTAAATGTTTGGATGATGTTAGGTTTTGTACTTTCAGATCAAGATGCATATGCTTTTGCTTTGCATGATTGTGATATTGTTAATTATACCAGAGAGATTCCTGCTCGTCTTTTTTATCCTATTGTGCATCCTGCTTTTGATTATGAGTTTAATAAGGGGTACTATTCTCGTGTGACAGATGAACTCCATGGACGAGCTACAAGATTGTTTTATACTCCGCTTATAAAGTCTCTTGAAAAAGTTTTTGGTAAAAGTCGCTATCTTGATTATATGAGTAGTTTTAGGTATGCACTCTCTGGCGAATTTGCTTTTGTTAGAAGTTTGGCTCGTAGTGTGCGTATCTCTCCCACTTGGGGATTAGAAGTCTCAACTCTTAGTGAAGTTTATCATAACACTTCAAAAAAACGTATATGTCAATCAGAAATTATGCAAACTTATGAACATAAACATCAAGATCTAAGCTCTGAGGCTGGGGGAGGAGTCTCTAAAATGACTAAGGAGATTGCTGAAACTATTTTTCGTATTATGTCTCAAAATGGAGTTATATTTTCAAATTCAAAGTTTAAATCACTTTTGGCAACCTATTTTGAAGAGTCAAGACACGCTATAACTCAATACAGTTCTGTTTCATTAGTGAATGGTTTAAAGTATGATAGACAAAAAGAGATAGCTGCAATTGTAAAGTTTACTGACTCTTTGAGTATTGCAAACGAAGACTTTAACAAAAACCCGATGGGAGTTCCTGCACTCTCTGGTTGGACGGCTGTTAGATCTGTTTTGCCAAGCTTTACTTATCAGTTTCAAGAAGCAGTCATGCTTGATAAGAAGCAGAAGTTATGATAGAAAGATTAGTGACTCTTTATGGTAAGAGAGATGGAAAAAAAGCAGTAGATGAGATTGAAAAACTTATCTCAAGGTATCAAAAACTTATAAAACCAGAGTATTATGAGATGAGTGAAAAAGATGTAATTTTGATAACCTATGGGGATCAAGTGATAAGACCTGGAGTTGAACCACTTTTGACACTTAAACATTTTTTGGATGATTATGTCAAAGATATTATATCTACTGTTCATATTTTGCCTTTTTACCCATACTCATCTGATGATGGATTTTCGGTGATTGATTATAAAGATGTATCTCCTAGAATGGGTTCTTGGAAAGATATAGAGAGTTTAAGAGAAAATTATAGACTTATGTTTGACGGGGTTATTAATCATATATCTCAATACTCATTTTGGTTTAAAAGTTTTTTAGCAAATGATAAAAAATATAATAGCTTTTTTACAGAGGTAGAATCTGGTATTGATTTATCAATGGTAGTTCGCCCAAGAACTCTTCCTTTAATTCATCAGTTTGAAGACCAAAACCATAGGCTTCGTTATATTTGGACAACATTTTCTAAAGATCAAGTTGATTTAAATTATGCAAATTATAAAGTATTGATAGCGGTTTTAGATGCACTTTTATTTTATGTTCAAAAAGGTGCTTCGCTTCTTAGGTTAGATGCGATTGCATTTATTTGGAAAGAGATAGGAACCTCTTGCATCCATCTACCTAAAGCTCATATTTTGATACAGCTTATGAGAGAAGTCATTCACAAAGCTGCGAGTGAAGTAATCCTTATCACTGAAACAAATGTTCCACATAATGAGAATGTATCATATTTTGGAAATGGAGAAGATGAAGCTCAAATGGTATACAACTTTGCTCTTCCTCCCCTTATCGCTCACTCTATGTTAAAAGGAGATTGTAAAGCGATTACAAAATGGGCTAAAACCCTTTCTCTTCCAAGTGATAAAGTTTGTTTTTTTAACTTTACAGCAAGCCATGATGGGTGTGGAGTTAGACCTGTAAACACTCTTATCAGTGATGAAGAGTTAAATGATTTGGTAAAGAGTGTAGAAAAAAGAGGTGGATTTGTCTCATATCGTGCAACAAGTGATGGAGGTAAAAGCCCATATGAGCTTAATGCTAGTTATATTGATATTATTTCAGATCCAAAAGAGGAGTTAACTATTCGAGTCAAAAAGATGGTACTTTCTCAAGCGGTAGCTCTTGCAATGCCTGGAGTTCCTGGAATCTATTTTCACTCTTTGGTTGGTTCGACTAGTGATGTAGATGGAGTGAAAAGAACGGGAGTTTTAAGATCTATAAACAGAGAGAAATTGAACTATGATAATTTAAAAGAGGAGATGACCCATATTGGAAGTTTGCGGAATATGGTTTATGAGAGTATAAGACATCTTCTTTTTATCCGAAAAAATGAGAAGGCATTTAATCCTTATACAAAGTTTAGTTTTATAGATATTGATGATGGTGTTTTTGCAATTTGTAGAAAATCGTTGGATGAAAAAGAGCAAATTTTTGCGATTCACAATTTTTCTGATAAAATGGTGGAGTTTACAATTCCAGATTTTGCTAAAAATAGTCTATATGAGCTTGTGAAAAATGAAAAATTAGATGATGAAATTATAAAAATAGAACCATATCAAGTTATGTGGATAAAGGATAAAAAATGATTAAAAAATGTCTGTTTCCAGCGGCAGGGTATGGCACAAGATTTTTACCAGTTACTAAAGCTATGCCAAAAGAGATGCTTCCAATCTTGACAAAGCCACTTATCCAGTATGGTGTTGAAGAGGCGGTAGAGGCGGGGATGCATACGATGGCAATTATTACGGGTCGTGGTAAACGAGCGATTGAAGATCATTTTGATATATCTTACGAGTTAGAACATCAAATCAAAGGAAGTTCTAAAGAGCATTTATTAACAGAAATTCGAGACTTGATTGGACAGTGTACTTTTACCTATACAAGACAAGTTGAGATGAAAGGTTTGGGAGATGCAATACTCAAAGGAAATGCACTTATTGGTGATGTACCCTTTGCAGTTGTTTTGGCTGATGATTTGTGTATCAACCAAAATGGAGCAGGGGTTCTTCAACAGATGGTAAAATTATATGAAAAGTATAAATGCTCAATTGTAGCTATTATGGAAGTGCCACAGGAGGAGATTTACAAATATGGTGTAATTGAAGGAAAAGAGATTGAAAATGGTGTTTATATGGTTTCAAATATGGTAGAAAAACCCGAACCAAAAGAGGCTCCATCAAATTTAGCAATTATAGGTAGATACATCTTGACACCAGATATTTTTGAAGTGATTAAAAATACAAAACCAGGAATTAATGGAGAACTTCAAATAACAGATGCTTTGATGAGTCTAGCAAAAGATGGAATGGTATTAGCTTATAAGTTTGAAGGTCAAAGATTTGATTGTGGAAGTGTGGATGGTTATGTTGAAGCTACAAACTATCTTTATGATTTAGAGAAGGAGTAGAGATACTCCTTAAAATTTGTACTCTGCTCCGAATGTAAGGTGATTCATATCATCTTCAAATTTCGTAAAATTTGAGTAAATTGCATAATTCTCATTGAAGTTATAAGTCATACCAACTCCTCCACTTAAGCTTATATCTGACTTGTCATTTATATCAATGGTTCTAATAGTAGATTTTATATTTTCAAAGACGACACCAATACGAGGCTTTATACTTAGGTTGTTAATTCTCCAAATATATGCACCATATAGACCTAAAGTCCAAAAATCAACATCTCCCGCATTTTCGCCTAATTTCCACTGTGCTTTTGAAATACTTGCACTTCCTTCAAGTTCAAGTGCTATATCACTATAAAGCATTTTACCAGCATTTAAAACAACAGCCAAACCTTTTTCATCGTCAAGTGCTGAGCTAAGAATTTCTGGATTACCAGGGCTTTGTAAAGTTTGCATAGCAACACCTACGCTTACATAATCAATATAATTTTCCGCCAAAACATGTGTAGATATTGATACACTTGCTAATAACGCTATAACCATTTTTTTCATAAATTCACCCTCACTCTGTATTGGTACAATTATATAATAATAACTTTAAAATAATATTTAATTGGTTATAATTTTGCATATCTAAAGAATAAAGGTTAAATGAAAATGAAAATAGTTACAACAAATAAAGCACCTTCTGCTATTGGTCCATATTCACAAGCTGTTAAAGTCGGAAATATGGTTTACACTTCTGGACAAATATCTTTAACTCCAAATGGGGAGTTGATAGATGGAGATATACATGACCAAACAAGACAAGTTTTAACAAACCTTCAAAATGTACTAGAAGCTGCTGGTAGTTCACTAGGGCAGGTTGTAAAAACTACAATTTATCTTACTGATATGGATGATTTTATCCCTGTAAATACAGTTTATGCAGAGTTTTTTATAGAAAATTTACCTGCAAGAAGTACAGTTGCTGTAAAGACTCTTCCAAAAAATGTAAAGGTAGAAATAGAAGCGATAGCTGTAGCAGCTGAGCAAGGCTACAGCTTTTAATTAAATATTAAATATAAATTGGATATAATCGCGACTTGATATAAAATCAAATTAAAATTTAAGGAACATGCAACATGTATGCAATCATCAAAAACGGTGGAAAGCAGTATAAAGTTCAAGAGGGAGATTATTTAAATCTAGACCTAATTGACGCTTCCCCGAAAGACAAAATAGTTGTCGAAGAAGTTTTAGCAGTAAATGCTGGAGAACTTATAATTGGTACGCCTTTTGTAGAAGGTGCAAAAGTTGAGCTTGAAGTGATAGCTCATGGTAAAGATAAAAAGATAATTATCTTTAAAAAGAGAAGAAGAAAAGATTCTAAACTGAAAAAAGGTTTTAGAAGACAATTTACAAGAGTTAAGGTTACAAAAGTATCTTAAAAGTTTTGGGAGGTCTTCTCCTCCCGTTAAACCTTTTTATAAATCTTTTTCGTGTTTTGCTAAATACTCAGCAACACCTTCAGTACTAGCTTTCATACCTTCATCGCCTTTACTCCAGCCAGCTGGACAAACTTCTCCATGTTCATTTGTAAATAACATTGTATCTACCATTCTTATCATCTCATCGATATTTCTACCAAGCGGAAGATCATTAATCACAGCATGTCTTACAGTGCCATCAGCATCTATTAGAAATGATCCACGAAGAGCTACCGACTCACCAAAAAGAACATCATAATCTTTTGATATCTGTTTTGTAAGATCTGCAACAAGTGGATATTTGACTCTTCCAATTCCACCTTGATCAACTGGTGTCTCTCTCCACGCAAAGTGTGAAAATTGACTATCAACTGAAACACCGATTACATTTATGCCTCTAGAAGTAAAATCTTCAATTCTGTGTGAAAAAGCAATAATTTCTGATGGGCATACAAATGTAAAATCAAGTGGATAGAAAAAAAGTACTGCACCCTTTTCACCTAAATTATCCATAAGGTTAAAATCCTCAACTATTGATCCATCTGCTAAAACAGCAGTTGCTGTAAAATCTGGAGCTTTATTCGTAACTAACATATATTTCCCTTTATTATAAAATTTATTTGAGGATAAAGTTTATCCAACTCTAGCTTAAGAACATATAATAGCATTATCTGTTTGAAAAAAAGTTTATTTTTGATAAGATGATTACTATTATTTTTTAGGAAACAAATTAATGAAAAAAGATTATTTATTTACAAGTGAAAGTGTTACAGAGGGACATCCCGATAAGATGGCAGATCAGATAAGTGATGCTATACTAGATTATATTATAAAAAGAGATCCAAATGCAAGAGTGGCTTGTGAGACACTTCTTTCAAATGGTTTTTGTGTGATAGCTGGAGAGTTAAAAACTACAGCTTATGCTCCGATGCAAGATATTGCTAGAGAGGTTATTCGTGAGATTGGGTATACAGATGCACAGTTTGGGTTTGATTATAGAAGTGCAGGGGTTTTAAATGGTATTGGAGAGCAGAGTCCTGATATAAATCAAGGTGTAGATCAAAAAGATGGTGAGATAGGGGCTGGTGATCAAGGGCTTATGTTTGGATATGCTTGTAAAGAAACTGATGTTTTGATGCCTTTACCTATTCATTATGCTCATAAATTAACATTAACTTTATCGGAGGTTAGAAAAAAAGGTATTTTACCATATCTACGACCTGATGGAAAAGCTCAGATAAGTGTTCGTTATGTTGATGGAAAACCAACTTTGATTGATACTATAGTAGTTTCAACTCAACACGCACCAGAGATTGAGCAATCTATGCTAAAAGATGCAGTTATTGAAGAGGTTATCAAAAAGAGTATTCCTTCTCACCTTATGGCAGATGATATAAAATATCATATAAATCCAACAGGAAGATTTGTAATAGGTGGTCCTCAAGGAGATGCTGGATTGACTGGTAGAAAGATTATAGTTGATACTTATGGTGGTAGTTGTCCTCACGGTGGTGGGGCATTTTCTGGTAAAGATCCTTCAAAAGTAGATAGAAGTGCAGCTTATATGGCTCGATATATTGCAAAGAACTTAGTGGCAGCTGATGTGTGTGAGAAAGTAACAATTCAATTGGCATATGCTATTGGAGTTGTTGAACCTGTTTCAGTTTTTATTGATCCTCATAATACTTCAAGTGTGGATGATGAAAAGTTAGAAAGTTGTGTACGAGAGGTGTTTAAATTGACACCTAAGGGTATAATTGAGAGTTTAGATTTGCTAAAACCAATCTATAAAAAGACAGCATCTTATGGTCATTTTGGTAGAGAAGATTTTAGTTGGGAAAAAACTGATAAAGTTGAAAATATTAGGGATTATTTTAGTCTATAATAAAAAAAGTAGATTATTTATAAAATTTTTGGTATAATTTTAACCGTGAAAATTAGAAATAAGGAATTAAAATGGCAGTAGTTATAAATGATACATGTATTAATTGTGGAGCTTGTATAGATGAGTGTCCAGTAGAGGCAATAGTTGATGAAGATGATAACCCAACAGGAGAAGAGATTTATTTCGTATATGAAGATAAGTGTGTTGAGTGTGTAGATCACTTTGATACTCCTGCATGTGCTGAGTCTTGTCCTACTGAAGGGTGTATAGTTTGGGGCGAAGTAAAAGATGGAATGACTCTTCAAGCTGATAGAGCTGCTGCGGGTACTCCTTGTATCGACGAATAATTATATATATTTGGGTAGGGATGTAAATCTCTACTCGATTTTTTTAGAATACTTTCAACATTTAAACTCAATTAAAACTACATTTCGGTATACTCCTTAGCTTTTATGTTAATGAATGTGAATATTAATAAAAATAGATAAAACTTATGGAGAATATAGTAATGGAACAAACTTTATCAATCATCAAACCAGATGCAGTTAAAAAAGGTGTAATAGGGAAAATCGTAGATAGATTTGAGTCAAATGGATTAAGAATTGCAGCAATGAAAAAGGTTCAATTAGACGCAAGTAAAGCTGGAGATTTTTATGCAGTACATAAAGATAGGCCTTTTTATGGAGAGTTAGTTGAGTTTATGACTAGTGGTCCTGTTGTTATTTTAGTATTAGAAGGCGAGGATGCAATGGCAAAAAATAGAGATCTTATGGGGGCAACAAATCCTAAAGAAGCAGCAAAAGGTACAATAAGAGCAGATTTTGCAGATAGTATAGATGCAAATGCAGTTCACGGAAGTGATTCTTTAGAAAATGCAGCAAATGAGATAAAGTTCTTCTTTAGTAAAGAAGAGGTAATATAAGCTTTTTAAATAGATATGAAAATAGTATTTAGAAAGATTCCATATACAAAGTCAAGTTTTTCTATCGAGGTAGAGGGGCTTTTATGTGATGGAGTTTTTTATAAAGAGTCAAATAAAATATCATTGTTAGATTTTCAAGTAGCTGGTAAAACACCTACTGAGTGTGACAGATGTGGAGTTTTGTTTGATTTATGTGTAAATGAAAATTTATCTATTAAGATTTGTGACGGTGTATCTGATAGTGAAGATTTAGATATTATAGAGTGTCTCGATCAAATAGTTGATTTTGATGAGATAGTTTATAGTGAGATTGCTTCTATAAAGAGTGATTATCACTATTGTGAAGAATGTAAAAATGAAGAAGGAAAATAGTTATGGCAGTACCAAAGAGACGAGTCAGTAAGACTCGTGCAGCAAAGAGAAGAACGCATTATAAGTTATCACTTCCAAGACCTGTGAAAGATAGTGATGGAACTTGGAGAATGCCTCACCATATTAACAAGACTACAGGCGAATATAAAGCAAGCAACTAGATGCATACGATAGCAGTTGATGTGATGGGTGGAGATTTTGGTCCCATACCCATCATAGAGGGTGTAATTCTTGCACTTAAAAAATCAAAAGAGAAGTTTAATGTAATTTTAGTTGGAAAATCTATCGATTTTTCACACAAAATTCCAAAAAAATTCCAAAAATATATTGAAATTGTTGAATGTAATGATGTTTTTTCTATGAGTGAAAGTGCGACAAATGTACTAAAGAGAAAAGAGTCAACGATATACAAAACTGTAGAACTTGTACGAGACAAAAAAGCTCAAGCTTTAGTATCGGCTGGACATAGTGGAGCTACTATGAGTTTATCAACTTTAAGACTTGGTAGGTTAGATGGAGTTACAAGACCAGCAATTGCAACACTTATGCCAACTGCGACAGGCGGAAGAAGCCTTGTTTTAGATGTTGGTGCTAATGTTGATTGTAAGAGTGAACATCTGTTTGAATTTGGGATTATGGGTTATGCTTATGTAAAAGATGTTTTAGGGGTAGAAAGCCCTAGAATTGGCTTGTTATCAAATGGTGAAGAGAAATCTAAAGGGACTGAAATCACAAAAGAAGCACATGAGTTATTAACCGTTCATCCATCTTTTATTGGTAATGTAGAAGGTGGAGATATTTTTAATGATAGTGTAGATGTAGTTGTTTGTGATGGCTTTGTAGGAAATATACTCTTAAAAACGAGTGAAGGAGTTGCAAGTTCCATTTCTAAGCTTATAAAATTAAATATAAAAAGATCTCCAACAGCACTTACTGGTGCACTTTTGATGAGAAGAGTATTTAAGCTTTTGAAAAAACAGATTGATTATGCTGAATATGGCGGAGCTCCACTCTTAGGTGTTAACAATTGTACTATAATTTGCCATGGGAAGAGTAATAAAATAGCAATTAAAAATGCAATGTACCAAGCAATATCATTTTTAGAATCAGATATTAGCGAAGATATAGAAAAATCATTAGCAAAATATCGCTAAAATAAGGAAGTTAATGTATTCATCGTTTAAATCAATTGGAGCTTATATCCCTTCAAAAAAATTGACCAATAAAGATTTAGAGAAGATGGTAGATACTACAGATGAGTGGATTAAGCAGCGAACTGGAATAGACGAGCGACCAATAGCTGAGGATAACCAATCTACAAGTGATTTAGCATATGAAGCTGCCAAAATTGCTATTAGTCGATCTGGTCTTGAAAAAGAGGATATAGATGCAGTTATTTGTGCCACAATAACTCCTGATTTTTTATGTATGCCTTCAACTGCTTGTGTTGTTGCTGATAAATTAGGAATTTCACATATAACTGCATTTGATATTAGTGCAGCTTGTAGTGGTTTTGTTTATGCTTTGAATATTGCAAAAGCTTTTATCGAATCTGGAATGAAAAAAAATGTATTAATCATAGGTGCTGAGAAAATGAGTTCTATCGTTGATTACAGAGATAGAACGACTTGTATCCTTTTTGGTGATGGAGCAGGAGCTGCCGTGATTGGTGTAAGTGATAAAAAAGAGGAGTCTATACTTGATATTCATACCTCTTCAGATGGTTCTTATAGAGATTTTCTAATCACTCCTGGGGGTGGTTCAAAAAATCCTTGCACACAAGAGACGATAGATAATGGACTTCAATATCTGAAAATGAAAGGCAATGAGACTTTTAAAATCGCTGTAAATACTCTCACAAAAGATGTAAAAAATATCTTAGAAAAAAATTCTCTAAGTAGTGAAGATATAGACTTTTTTATACCACATCAAGCAAATCTTCGTATCATTGATTCAGTCGCTAAAAAATTGGATTTTCCGATGGAAAAAGTTGTACTAACAGTAGAAAAGTATGGTAATACATCAGCCGCATCGATTCCAATGGCTATAAACAATTGGTATGAGAGTGGTAAATTAAAATCAGGTAATCTTATGCTTCTTGATACTTTTGGCGGTGGTTTAACCTGGGGAAGTGCATTGGTATATTTTTCTCAAAAATAGATGAAAATTTACGAAAATTCTTTAGTTTTTATAGAGATTGAAAAATCTGAAATCCCTTGGCTTAAAATTTTCACGACAAAACCTTATAAAGAGTTCTCAGATTGCCCACAAGATGTAAAAATAGAAATTTGGCGACTTTTGGACTTAATAGAAAAAGAGATGATACTTTTTTATAATCCAACAAAAATAAATATCGCATCTTTTGGCAACTATCTTCCACATGTTCATTTTCATATAATGGCAAGATTTGAAAATGACTCTTTTTTCCCAGAACCTATGTGGGGTGTGAGGCAGAGAGAGTCTACATTTGAATTAGGAAATTTTGATGAGTTTATAGATAGATTAATATTATGAGTGTTTTTTCAGCACTATGTTATAAACCAATATTAATTCCATTTCAAAACCCCTCTTGCAAAATCTTCCATAACCACCCAACCTCTTCATCATCTAGATGCAATGTTGAGGATGATAAAAAAAGATTTACCATTTTTTTCTTATCTACTATTGTTCCAAATAAGCATCTTTGGTGTGCTGGTAAAAAACTTCTTGTAATTGTAAGGTCATTTTCTATCTCACCCTCACATACAAAACATAAAAAATCATCATGTAATCTTCCCTCATGTGAGAGTAATTTTATATAAGATTCAACAGCAACTCTTATGGGGTTTTGTTTTGAAAACTTTTGGTTCATATCATCTAAAAGTTCTGTATAAAAACTATCTAACTCTTCTATATCTTTTAAGTGTTTAAATAGAAGCTTTATGAAATGTTGCCAGATAAAAAATCGTTTAGATTCACTCATCCATTTGTTACCAAGATGGAGGACATTTCTTAGCATAGAAATTGTACTTTTTGATGAGCTTATTGCTTCAAAGTCAATTTTGTATCCTATGTTTATATTGCCATGTCTTGCTCCATAAAATCTATATAGAGTTTTTAGTCTATTTTTGGTTAATATGGTAACAATGATGTCTTCATCTCTAACTTTGTTGATGTTTAATATGTAACCTTGCATAGGTTGTATTGTACCTAAATCAACGAATTTTTACTAATTTTTAGCTAATATAGATGACTTTTTAGAAAAGGTTCTTAATGGATTTACTCACTAGTTTTAAAGATAATTGTGGTTTTGGACTACTTGCTAGTACTAACAATGTTCCAACTCATCAAAATGTTGAAGATGCGATTATTTCGCTTGAACGAATGATGCATAGAGGTGCTATTGCAGCTGATGGCAAGAGTGGAGATGGTTCTGGTCTTTTGTTTGGGATGCCAGAAGAGTTTATGAAAAAAGAAGCACTAAAACTTGGTGTTTCTCTTCCTAAACAGTTTGCAGTAGGTATGATATTTATGCAAAACAAAAATCAAAAGATAAAGATAGATGAACTTTGTATTAAAAATGATTTAAAAGTTTTGCTATATCGTGATGTTCCTGTTGATACAAATGCACTCGGAGAGAGTGCTTTAGCAGCTCTTCCACAAATTGTTCAAGTATTTGTAGCTCCCAACTCTATCATTGCATCTAAAAGGTTTAATGCTCTTTTATATTTGACTAGGCGTGAAATTGAAGCTTGTTTTAAAGATGAAAAAGATTTTTATATTCCATCATTTTCAAGCTCTGTTATATCTTATAAAGGGTTGGTTATGCCAACTCATATCAAAGAGTTTTATAAAGATCTAAGCTCTAAAGATTTCAAAGTAGTTTTTGCACTTTTTCATCAGAGATTTTCGACAAACACACTTCCAGAGTGGCGATTAGCACAGCCTTTTAGAGCCATCGCTCACAATGGAGAGATAAACTCCGTCGAAGCAAATCGTTTTAATGTACAGGTCAAAAGTGAATGGGTAGAGAGTAAAGTATTTTCAAAAAATGAACTAAATCGTCTCTTTCCTATCACAAAAAGTGCACAAAGTGATAGTTCAAGTTTAGATAATATGTTTGAGTTTTTGATAGTAAATGGTATGGATTTTTTTAAAGCTACAAGAGCTCTTATCCCTGCACCATGGCAAAATGCCCCACATATGGATTCTCACTTGAGAGCTTTTTATGAGTATTTAAGTACCTGTTTTGAAGCTTGGGATGGTCCTGCTGCTGTTAGTTTGACTGATGGAAGATATATAGGATGTGTGCTTGATAGAAATGGTTTGAGACCTGCAAAGTATATTATCACAAATGATGACCGTATCATTATTTCTAGTGAATATGGAGTTTTGGATATTGATGAAGAGATTATAATTGAACGAGGTAAACTTCAAAGTGGTGAGATGATTGGTGTAGATTTGAAGTTTGGGAAAGTTCTTAAAAATGATGAAATTAATAACTATCTAAAATCCACAAATACTTATGCAGAATGGCTAAATAAAAATATGATTTATCTACAAGAGTATATTGAGTTACCATTTTCAAATACAAAAGAGTATGAATTAGAAAATTTAACTCTCAAGCAGAGAGTAAATAATGTTACAGCTGAAATTATCGAGATGGTGATTGAGCCGATGATGAAAGATGGCAAAGAGAGTACAGGCTCTATGGGTGATGATACACCTTTGGCTGCTTTTAGTCAAAAACAGAGATCTTTTAGTGACTATTTTAAACAAAAGTTTGCTCAAGTTACAAACCCTCCGATTGATCCTCTAAGAGAGAGGGTTGTTATGAGTTTAAACACAGGTTTTGGAGAGATTAGAAACATATTAGAAGATGATGCAGACCATGCGATAAGGTTAAAAGCAGTATCTCCAATTTTGATGCAAGAGAAACTAGATGTTCTATTATCCTTTGGAGATGAGTCAAGTCCTCGTTTTAAAGATTATTATAAAAACAGAGTTTATTCAACTCTATTTGACAAAGATTTAGAAACTTCTCTCTCTTCTTTGGTGAATGATATTGTTGATAGTGTCAAAAATGAAGGTATTCGTATAATAGTTCTTGATGATAGATGCATTGATAAAAATTTAAAACATATACCTATTCTTTTAGTTTCTGGAAGATTAAATCACGCACTTTTAGATGCAGGTTTAAGACACTTGACTTCGGTTATTGCAATTAGTGGAGAAGTTATAGATTCTCACTCTTGTGCATCTTTGATAGCTTATGGTGTAAATGCTATTTATCCATATCTTTTATATGCAACTATTTTAGATATTGCTAAAAAGAGAAACTTAACAGCAGTTGAACTTAAAAATAGTTTTAAAAATGGACATCAAGCTTTAGGTCTTGGTATTCTTAAAATTATGTCAAAGATGGGTATATCAACAATTGCATCTTATAGAAATTCATCTCTTTTTGATGTTATAGGACTCTCTTTAAAAGTTTCAAAAGATTGTTTTAGAGATTCTCATCTTCTTTTGCCAGGGCTTTGTTATAAAGATATAGAGAAGAGGCTAGATAGAGATTATGAAGAAGCATTAGAAATTTTGAGAATCAAAAAAATCATGCCATTAGAGATTGGTAGTTTTTATAAATATATTCACAATGGTGAGCATCACGACTATTCACCTGCAATGGTACAAGCAATTCATAGTGTTTCTATATACAATAACAAAGATAGTTTTGATACTTTAAAAGAGTTAACTGAAAAACGAGGCTTAAAAATGGTTCGTGATTTTTTTGAGTTAAAATCAGACAAAAAATCTTTTTCAATTGATAATGTTGAGTCAAAAGAGGAGATATTTAAAAGATTTGCAAGTGCTGCAATGAGTTTAGGTTCAGTCTCTCCAGAAGCCCACGAAGCATTGGGTGAAGCTATGAATAAAATAGGAGCTCAATCAAATTGTGGAGAAGGTGGTGAAGCTACTGAGAGATTAAAAAGTTCTAGAAGATCTAAAATCAAGCAGATTGCATCTGGTAGATTTGGTGTGACCCCAGAGTATCTAAGAAGTGCCGAAGAGATACAGATAAAAGTTGCTCAAGGTGCAAAACCAGGTGAGGGCGGGCAACTCCCTGGTCACAAAGTAACACCCCTTATTGCATCTCTTAGATTTACAACTCCTGGAGTTACTCTTATCTCTCCACCTCCTCATCACGATATCTACTCTATTGAGGATTTGGCTCAACTGATTTTTGATATGAAGCAGATTAATCCAGATGCAACCATAACTGTAAAATTGGTTTCAACAGCAGGAGTAGGAACAATCGCAGCTGGTGTTGCAAAAGCGTATGCAGATAAGATTATCATATCAGGAGGAGATGGCGGTACGGGAGCTGCTCCACTTACCTCTATAAAATATGCTGGAAATCCATGGGAGTTAGGACTAAGTGAAGCACACAATGCTCTTAAAGTAAATGGGCTTAGAGAGTTTGTGCATCTTCAAACTGATGGAGGACTTAAAAGCGGTATGGATGTAGTAAAAGCTGCGATGTTAGGAGCTGAGAGTTATGCTTTTGGGACAGCGGCTTTAACTGTGATAGGATGCAGGATTTTAAGAAGTTGCCATACAAACAAATGTACAGTGGGAGTAGCAACACAAGATCCAAACTTAAGAGAACATTTTGTTGGTACGGTTGATAGAGTTATAAACTATTTTACACTTTTAGCTGAAGATGTTAGAGAGATTTTAGCAACACTTGGATACGAGAGGCTTGAGGATATCATTGGCAGAAGTGACCTTTTGAAAGTTATTGATGATCCATTTGCAAAAAAGTTTGATTTCTCTTGTGTACTAAGAAGACTTGATGGAATTGATACTTGCCAAAAAGAGTCAAATGAGCCATTTGACAAAAATGAGTTTGAAAAAGATATCTTGAAAAAAGTATATAAAGTGATTGAAAATCCAAAAGAAAACATAGTAGTAAAAAGAGAAATTTGCAATTTAAATAGAAGTTTTGGAACTTTGATAAGTGGTGAAATTGCTAAGTATTATGGAAATGAAGGGTTAAAAGAAGAGAGCATAAAGTTTAAGCTTAAAGGAGTAGCTGGTCAATCTCTGGGTGCATTTTTGATAAAAGGAATATCTATCTATCTTCAAGGTTGTGGAAATGATTATGTAGGTAAAGGGATGAATGGTGGGAAAATTGTTATAGTTCCAAAAAAACAAGGAGATATGTTTTCAGGAGCTGGAAATACCTGTCTTTATGGAGCAACAGGAGGAACACTTTATGTATGTGGAAGTGTAGGAGAGAGATTTTGTGTTAGAAACTCAGGAGCTGTATCAGTTGTAGAGGGTACAGGAGATCATGCTTGTGAATATATGACAGGTGGAGTTGTTGCGATACTTGGAACCACAGGTATAAATTTTGGTGCAGGTATGACAGGAGGAATAGCTTTTATTTATGATAAAGAGCATGACTTTATCGACAATCTTAATCAAGAACTAGTAGCAGCTACTAGAATAGATACCGATGAATCTGATGAAGAAAGACACTTTATAAAAAAACTGCTCACAAGATATGTTGATGAGACTTCAAGTGAAAAAGCAAAATATATCTTAGACAATTTTAGGCATACTTTGCGAGATTTTTGGATGGTTAGACCAAAAAATATGACTAAAATGCCACTAAATCCAGATGAGGGGGATTAATGCAAAATTTTACAAATTTAGAGAGAATTGAGGCTTTCAAGCGAGGGTCAAATGAGAGGAAAAAAGATTATAAAGAGATTTACAATATTTTTAGAAATTCCGAAGCCATATCTCAATCAGATCGTTGCGTTCAGTGTGGAGATCCCTATTGTCACAATAAATGCCCGTTACACAACTATATACCTCAGTGGTTAAGAAGTGTTGCTAAAAAAGATTTAGAGTTTTCATTTAAACTTTCAAATGATACAAATCCTTTTCCTGAAATTACAGGTAGGATTTGTCCACAAGATAGGCTTTGTGAAGGTGATTGTACGCTAGAACAGGATGGATATGGAGCTATAACCATAGGCTCTATTGAAACTTACATAAGTGAGAATGGATTTAAAAAGGGTTTTAAGCCAGAGTTTGCAGATAAGATGAGCGATAAAAAAGTTGCTATTGTGGGTTCTGGTCCTGCTGGATTTTCTTGTGCTACTTATCTTATGAGAGCTGGTATAAATGTGGAAATGTTTGAAAAAGCAAACAGACCTGGTGGGCTTTTGACTTATGGAATTCCTAGTTTTAAATTAGAAAAAGAGGTTGTTTTTAGAAGATTTGATTGGTTGGTTGAAGCTGGTATGAAGTTGCATCTTAATATGGAAGTTGGAAAAGATATCTTTTTAAAAGATTTGATTGAGAACTTTGATGCAGTATTTATAGGAATTGGTGCCGAAAAGTCTAAAAAAGCAAATATCTCTGGAGAGAGTGGTAAGAATGTTTTCTTAGCGATAGAGTTTTTAAAAAATATTCAGCAAAAGAATTTTCAAGAGAGTTACGATAAAAACTATGAAGTGGCAGGTAAAAATGTAGTGGTCGTAGGTGGTGGAGATACGGCGATGGATTGCATAAGAGTTAGTCTAAGAGAGGGTGCAAAAAGTGTTAAATGTCTTTATAGAAGAGATATGGTTAATATGCCAGGGAGCAAAAAAGAGTTTAAAAATGCTAAAGAAGAGGGATGTGAATTTGTATATAATGTATCTCCCAAAGAGGTTCTTTTAAACTCAAATGATGAAGTTATAGGGATTCAGATGCATAAAACTTCTCTTTCAAAAAAAGATGGCTCAAGACGGCAAAGAGTTGAGATAATTGCAAACAGTGAGTATCGTGAAGTTGCAGATGTAGTTATATTTGCTTTAGGTTTTGACCAAGTAAATCCAAACTTTTTAAGTGAAAATGGTATAGAGACAAATAAATGGGGTGAAATTTCAGCAAATGAAAATCGAGAGTGTTCAAAACAGTTTGTTTTTACAGGAGGGGATTGTTTTAGAGGAAGTGACCTTGTTGTAACAGCTGCTGAAGATGGAAAAATTGCAGCAAGAGAGATAAGTAGAAAATTATTATAGAAAATTTTGAATCATTTATAAACTCTGCAATTGTTGCAAATGTTGAAATTTATAAAAACATATTAACAAATAAAACTCCTAAGTTTTATGCTTCTTCCACCATTGGTGCTGGTGGTGATGTAAGCATCGGCTTAGATATCATAGCTGAGAATATTTTCCTAAAACATCTCTCAAATTATGGTAAGATTGATTCTGAAGAGTGTGGAATTGTGGGAGAAGGGGATTATACAATTACTTTAGATCCCCTTGATGGGAGCGGTAATTTTAAATCTAATTTTCCATATTTTGGTTCATCTGTTGCTCTTGAATTGGATAATGATGTAAAAGTTGGAATTGTTACAAATTTTGCTACCGGAACACTCTATTTAAAGACAAAAACACTTTTTCAATATACAAAATTAGAATCTATTGAATTTTTTGATGTTGTTTCAAATCCATATGCAAGTATTGGCATTTTTGAAAGAGCTTACAATTCAAAAATATATGCAAAGAAACTTAAAAATAGTAATTATAAGTATAGAATACCAGGAGCTACTGCTCTCTCCTTGGCTTTGACAAATCAAGTGCAGTTTTTTGTATATGAAGGTGTGATGCGTTCATATGATATTAGAGCTGGACTCTTTATGTGTGATGGGCTTTATCAGCATAAAGAAAAGGATTTAACGATAATATGCTCTAAATTAAATCATTTTGAAAATTTAAAAAAAATACTTTTATAGAGGAGTTTTCTTGAACTTTGGTGATATGTTTAAAAACTTTAGAAAAACGCAACCTACAATAGATGATGCACCAAGTCATTGGATTAAGTGTCCTAAATGTAATTCATTGATGTATTACAAAGAGGTGGAAAATCTTTTTCATGTCTGCCCTAAATGTAAACATCATATGAGAATAGGTCGAGAGGTTCGTATTGATTTATTAACAGATAAGGAGAGTTTTGTTGAGTTTGACAAAGATTTAGCTCCTATTGATCCTTTGAAATTTGTTGATAAAAAATCGTACAAAAAAAGGGTGATTGAGGGTGAGAAAAAAACTGGTAAAAAATCTTCAGTTGTTTCAGGAGAATGTACGATAAATGGTATTCCTGTTCAATTAGTTGTTTTTGATTTTTCATTTATGGGGGGAAGTTTAGGTTCAGTTGAGGGAGAGAAAATTGTCCGAGCAGCTCATAGAGCAATTGAAAAAAAACATGCACTTATAATTGTTAGTGCTAGTGGTGGAGCTAGGATGCAAGAGAGTACTTTTTCACTTTTGCAGATGTCTAAAACTTCAGCAGCCCTAAAGAGAGTTTCTCAAAATGGATTGCCTTATATATCGATATTGACAGATCCAACAATGGGTGGAGTTTCTGCTTCATTTGCAATGCTTGGGGATATGATCATCGCAGAACCAGGAGCTTTGATAGGCTTTGCAGGTCAGAGAGTAATAGAGCAGACAATTGGTACTAAACTTCCAGAAGGATTCCAAAGAGCTGAGTTTTTACTTGAACACGGTTTTTTAGATATGATAGTAAAACGAGAAAATATGAAAAAAACACTTTCTGATTTATTAAGTTTTTTTGATACAAATATTAGTACATCTGAGAAAAATATATCGTATGAAATGAAGCGAAAAGATGATACTGATGCAATAGATGCATAAGATTTATGCTCTTTTTGATTTTGAACTTAATCTAAAAAAAGGGAAAACTCTTCAAGAGTTTGTCTCTTTATCTCTTAAAAAAAATGCTTCTTGTTTGCAATATCGAGACAAGGTTAATTCAAAAGATAAAAAGATAGAAAATATTAAAAAACTTCGAGAGTTATACTCAGGACTTTTAATAGTAAATGATGATATATCTTTAGTCCCATTTTGTGACGGTTTGCATCTTGGGCAAGAAGATTTGTTAAAGTTTGGTTCAGATGCAAGTGAATCAGTAAAAATAGTAAGAGAACAAATAGGTGATAAAATTCTTGGACTCTCAACTCATAATCTTAAAGAGATTAAAATAGCAAATAGATTAAATTTAGACTATATTGGCTTGGGTGCTTATAGAGATACAACTACAAAAGATATTTCAAATATATTAGGAGAGAAGTTAGCAGATTTGGCAAAAAACTCTAAACATAAAGTTGCAGCAATTGGTGGGGTAAAATATAGTGATAAAATTTCACATGTTGAATTTTTAGTTTTAGGAACAGATATATATGAAAATTAATATTTATATAATTGAAAAGAAAACTAAAGATGATTTTTCAAGATTAGTAGAAAATTATAAGAAAATGATACGAAAGTATGCACTAATTGAAGAAATATCACTTTTTAATAAAAAAATTACAGCAGCACAAAATAGAGATGCTATAATTGCTAAGAAGTCCTATAGTGAGGTATTTAAACCATATATGTGTGGATACAATATAGCATTAGATCCAAGTGCAAAAGAGATAGATAGCTTTGAATTTAGTGAAAATTTTGCTAACATTCATATTTTAAATTTCTTTATTGCTGGAGCTTATGGATTTGAGGATGGATTTTTAAAAAAATGTGACAAAGTTGTAAGCTTAAGTCAATTGACTTTTAGTCATAAGATTGCGAAAGTTGTTCTATATGAACAAATTTTTAGGGCTTTAAGTATTCAAAACAATCACCCCTATCATAAATAGGAAAAAGGAGAAATAGTGGAAGAAAAAGATTATGAGTTTTTTAAAAATGAATTATTAAATAGAAAAGCTAAGATATTAAAAATAGTGAGTGATAATGAAAAAGAGATGAAGTCACTAAGTAGAACTCAGGCAAGTGATGAAGTTGACCACGCTACTATTAGTGCAGATAGTGCGATAGAACAAGCTATTAGTAACAAGCAACTTATTGAACTCAAAGATGTAGAATATGCACTATTTAAAATAGAAAATAAAACTTATGGTATTTGTGAAATGTGTGAAGACAACATTGGTGTACAGAGGCTAAAAGTGAAACCACAGGCAAAATATTGTATTCTTTGCAGAGAGATTGTTGAAAAAACCTCTTAAAAAGGATTGTTAAATGGGTTTAAAAAAGTATATTTCTTTTGGTCTTATACTGATAGTTGCAATGGGTATTTTTGTTTATAGTCTTGAGGGGAGTTATTACTCTTTATCACTTGCTGGAATTACGGTAAATTTACCAATTGCAGTGTGGGTAATTTTACCCGCAGTGCTTCTTTTTCTTGTCACTATTTTTCATCTTATCTTTTATGGTACACTTGGATTTGCACGGATGAGAAGGATAAAAAAAGATTCTGAACGATTTTTACAAAATTCTAAAAATGCACTTTTAGGTAGAGTAGTTGAAAATGAGTATAAAACTGATATTTTCAAACTTCCAGGTGCTATACTTCCACTCTTAAATATTGATCCAAAAAGATATGCCGATCATAGAGTTTATGATGATGGAATTCAAGATATTCTTGATGTAAAGAGAAAAATAGGAGAGGGAGAAGTTGTTGACTTGAGCTCTTTTATGTTAAAAGATGATAATGCGTTAGTTCTTAAAAATCATGAAAATAGATTAAAAAATGATAAACAGTATGCGATAACAATTTTAAATAGATGCGATGATAAGTTGTTATGTGAAAAAGCTTATTTATCTTTAGCTTCATATTCAACTATGAATGATTTATCCAAATATGATGTAGCTCCAACTAAAACATTTTTTGATATTTTGATAGAAAGAATAAATGCAAAAGAGAATCCATTAGAACTTAGTGATGATGATATAGTTTCTAACATCAAGAAGTTGGACTTTGATACAAAAGATTTTATAAAGTTAGCAAAAAAATTAAAAACAAAATTAGATCCAGATAGATTACTCCGACTTTTTGAGAGGCTCTCACATGATTTTCCTCATGAAGCAGGAGAAAGTTATCTTTATGTTATGTTTGAACTCCAAATGATGGATAATGCAAGAGAGTTTTTGGCAAATTCTTCTGAAGATGAATATACAAAATTTAAATATATGTTGTTTTTAAAAGATAGTGGTAAAAATTTCGATACAGAACTTTTTGTGTAAGTTGTGGCTAAAGCTCTGATAGATTTTACAAAAAAAGATATCATTGCTTTAGCTCCACTTGCAGGATATACAGACCTTCCTTTTAGAAGAGTTGCTAAGAAATTTGGTGTTGATATCACATTTTCAGAGATGATTAGTGCTAATGCTCTTATTTATAACTCCAAACGAACTTTTAAAATGCTGGAAAAATCCCCAATTGAAATACCTTATATTGTCCAAATTGCAGCAAGTGACAAAGAGATAGCAAAAAAAGCAGTTCTAATACTTAACGAAATAGAGGGAATTGACGGAATAGATTTAAACTGTGGCTGTCCAGCTCCTAAAGTTGTTGGTCAAAAGTGTGGATCTTCACTACTTGAAGATTTGCCTAAGATGGCAGAAATTATAGAGAGTATAAAAACTCATTCAAATAAAAAGTACACAAGTGTTAAATCAAGAATTGGTTTTAATGAAAAATATCCAGAGCTTATCGCAAAAGTATGTGAAGATAACGGAGCAGACTTTATAACTTTTCACGGAAGAACTCGTGCTGGAAAATATAAGGCAAAAATTGATTATGATTCTATAAGAGTTGCAAAAGAGGCTGTTAATATTCCTGTGATTGCTAATGGTGATATAACTTCGCTAAAAATTGCTGATGAAGTAAGAAGTTATACAGGCTGTGATGGCATTATGATAGGAAGAGGAGCTATTGGTAATCCTTGGATTTTTTATCAAATCAAAAACTCTCTTGAAAGTGTTGACAAAGATAAAATAAAAGAGATAGTTTTAGAACATTATGATGCGATGATAGATTTTTATGGACAAAAGGGAGTTGGGATTTTTAGAAAACATTTACATACTTATTCCAAATCTTTTCCTCAGTCTTCAATATTTAGAGATAAAATCAATCGTATAGATGATAAGTTGCAGCTTAGAGTGGAAATTGAAACATTCTTTAGCGAATAATGGTATAATATTTGCTTAAAAATATATTATAGGGGAAGAAAAATGTTTAATGAAGATGATCAGTTGTTCGGGGGATCACCTGAGAAAAAGTATTTTGATATCATATTTAATGCTAGTAAGGGTTTAGTTGAAAATCAACTTATAACAAATTTAGAAAAGATAGTTGTGATGGAGAAGATGCTAGAAGATATTTTTCCAGATGAAAATATAGATGCAAAAATAAAAAGCTATATAGTAGAAAATCAAGATGAAGTTTCTGCTATGCTTACAAATCAATATATAGTTGATGTAGGGAATATTTTAACTCAAAATGAGTAAAATTTGGATAATTTTACTTATCTGTTCATCTTTGTTTGGTAAAAATGTCTCAATTTTTCAATATGAGAAGGTTTTTAAGTTAAACAAAGATGATATTGCTACAATATCAGTTATAAAAAAAGATTATAAAACACAGTCAGAGTTAGATGGAAAATTAAAATTTAGATGGACACTGTTTAAAAATGATATTTTAGTCTTATTAGTAAATTATGAAGGGTTCGCAACTCAACATGTCCTTCAAAAGATTTATAAGAGAGATACTATAAGTGTTTCTCTTATGGGTGATTATGAAAGAGTTCAGGCTAGAGTTTTTTTAGTTTTAAAATTTAGTGGCTTTGATGAGAAAAAAAAGATAGCAACTATAGAAGCAAAGATAAGAGATCCAAAAAATAGAGTTGAAATAACTTTTATTGATCCAAAAAGAGAAAAAAGGTAGGCATGTTAGAAGAAGTAGAAGCACTTATTGAAGATTTTGTGCAAGAAGTTGATGCTGAAGCAGCAAAACTGTATCAATCTTTTGCAAAAGGTAAAATGCTTAGGGCAAAACTTGTTTTAAAGATTGCAGGTAAGAGTAAAGAGTCTATAAAATTAGCTGCTGTTATAGAGATGATTCATGCCGCTAGTTTGCTTCACGATGATGTTATAGATGAGTCTGATACAAGAAGAGGGGTTGACTCTATCAATGCACTTTATGGTGACAAAACTGCAATTATGCTCGGTGATATACTATATTCAAAAGGTTTTTTAGAACTAGTCTCATATGAAAAAGAGATAGCAGAGGCAATTTCAGATGCGGTTGTCCAACTCTCTGTTGGTGAGATGATGGATGTGACACTTTCTGATTCTATTAACTATAATGCTGATAAATATTTTGAGATGATTTATAAAAAGACTGCCGTTTTAATCGAGGCAACTTCTAAATGTTCCGCGATTTTGAGTCAAAAAGAGAGTGTTGCATTTGCCCTTTATGGTAAAAATCTAGGTTTAGCTTTTCAAATTATTGATGATGTATTGGATATTACCTCAAGTGATGAAGAGTTAGGAAAGCCTGCATTGGCTGATTTTAAAGAGGGAAAAACTACCCTCCCCTTTATCTACCTTTTTGAATCACTGCAAAATGATGATAGAAAAAAACTTATATCGCTTTATAAAAAAGAGCTAAATGTCGATAATAAACTTTGGATAAAAACAAAAATGAGAGAGAGTGGGGCGGTTTTCCGCTGTATTGAGTTGGCTAAAGAGTTAGGAGAAGAGGCACTAGAAGCTATTAAAAATTATAAAAATAGCGATTTAGAGCGTATAATTACACAGATGATAGAGAGAGATTATTAATGCACTATTTAACACTAAGTTACACACATAAAAACACCTGTATTGGTACTAGAGAAAAGTTGGCTTTTGAAAATGATGAAAGTTTAAAAATATTTTATGAAAAAATACTTGCACTAAAGCAGGTAAATGAAGTTTTAATTGTTTCTACTTGTAACCGTGTTGAAATTTTTGCAAGTGTTAGTGAAGTTGATGAGATTTATGAAGTTGTTTTGGCAGAGCTTACGCAGCATAATGGTTTAAATGCAACAGAACTTATAGATAAAGGAGAAGTTCATAGAGATATGGATGCGGTTCATCATCTTTTTTCTGTAATTTCATCACTTGATAGTGTAGTGGTTGGTGAAACACAAATAGTATCTCAGATAAAAAATGCATTTGCATTTGCTTATGAAAATGGATATTGTGGACAAAAGATTGCAAGAGTTATGCATAATGCTTTTAGATGCTCAGCAAGTGTTAGAAGTGCTACTGGAATTTCAAAAAATCCTATATCAGTTGCAAGTGTTGCAGTTGCAAAAGCAAAAGAGATATTTGATGGCAATCTTGGTGGGTATACTGCTATTGTTGTCGGTGCTGGCGAGATGGGAGAGCTTACAGTAAAGCATCTTGCAAAAGCTGGTGCAAATATTATAATTGTAAATAGAGATACAGAAAAAGCTCATAAAATTGCTCACGATATAGATGAAGTTACGGTTACAGTTGAGCCATTTTCTGAACTCAAAAGTCTTGTAAATCATTATAGGTTACTTTTTAGTGCGACTGGTGCTTCATCTCCTATAATTAATGAACATATTGTTGAAGAGACTACTTTTAAAAGATATTGGTTTGATATTGCAGTACCTAGAGATATCCAAGAGAGCGGTTTTAATAATGTTGATATCTATTCGGTAGATGATTTAAAAGGTATCATGGATAAAAATATCAAAGAGAGAGAAAAAAGTGCTAAAATTGCTTATGGAATTGTTGATGAGTTTACGCAAGATTTTTTTAAATGGTTACAGACACTCTCAGTTGATCCGCTTATTAAAGAGATTAGGGGGATGGCAAAAACTTGCAGTAAAAATGAGATAGAAAAAGCTATAAAAAAGGGTTATATTGATAAAAAACAACAAAAGCAAGTTGAAAAAATCTTACATCAAGCTTTTAACTCATTTTTACACTCCCCTACAATAAATCTGAAAAAAATAGCAGAACAGCCTAGAGCTGATACTATAGTTCAATCAATTCAAGTATTTTTTGGATTAAATGCAAAGCAGAGAAAAGCACTTGATACTTATAAATGTGATTATCAAATTGAGAAAGATTTACAAAAAAAGGATGAAAATTGAGATTTTCAAAACTCTTTGCTCCAACTACAAAGGATGCACCAAAAGATGCACTTTTACCTAGTCATATCTTCCTTATTCGTGGTGGTTTTATCTCACAAGTTGGTAGTGGAATTTATAACTTCTTACCTCTTGGAAAAATAGTCCTTGATAAAATTAAAAATGTTGTTAAGCAAGAGCTTGATTGCATAGATGCACAAGAGACACAACTTGGTTTTATAACTCCCTCAGAGCTTTGGAAAGAGAGTGGACGATATGATAAGTTTGGAAAAGAGCTTTTAAGATTTAAAGATAGAAAGAGCAATGAATTTGTTTTAGGTCCCACTCACGAAGAAGCCATGGTTGATTTAGTGCGAAGCCGTGTTAAAAGCTATAAGCAACTCCCTTTGAATCTATATCAAATAAATATAAAATTTAGAGATGAAGCAAGACCTAGATATGGACTTTTAAGAGGTCGTGAATTTCTTATGAAAGATGGATATAGTTTTCATGAAGATGAGGAAGATTTAAAAAGAGAATTTTCTAAGATGCAACTTTGTTATGAGAATATACTCAAAAGATTAGGTTTAGAGTATAGGGTTGTAGATGCTGATAGTGGAGCGATTGGTGGAAGTGGTTCAAAAGAGATAATGGTTCTTGCTGATAATGGTGAAGATGATATTGTTGTGTGTGAAGGTTGTGATTATGCCGCAAATATTGAAGCTGCAAAAAGAAAAAAACCAGATTTTGAAAAAAGCCAACCAAAGCAAGGCAGTGGTAAAATTCACACTCCAGATCTTAAAACTATTGAAGAGATAAGTTCATTTTTAGAGATAAAACCAAGCTCGATGGTAAAAGCGGTAGTAAAAAAAGCAATCTATTCAGATAACGAAGAGATAGTCTTGTTTTTTATAAGAGGTTGTGATGTACTTCAAGAGACTAAAGCCCTAAGTGCTTGTGGTGCTATAGAGTTTGCTGATATTAGTGAAAATGAACTAGATAATCTTGGAATTGATGCAGGGTTTATAGGTCCAAATTCACAGAAGTTAAAAATGTTTGTAGATTTAGAACTCTCGAATGAGAAAGATTTTGTTTGTGGGGCAAATGAGAAAGATTACCATATAAGTGGATTTAGTTTTGTAGATAAAAATTTTGAATATGTTGATTTGATTATGGTGCAAGAGGGTGATTTGTGTAGCTGTTGTGGTAGAGAGCTAAAGATAACAAAAGGTATTGAAGTTGGACATATATTTATGCTAGGTGATACCTATTCAAAAGCATTAAATGCAACCTTTTTAGATAGAAATGGAAAAGCAAAACCATATATCATGGGAACTTATGGGATGGGAATTAGCAGACTTGTCGCAGTTATGATAGAGCAACATCATGATGAAAAAGGGTGTTTGTGGAGCAAGGAAAGTACCCCCTTTGCACTATCTATCATAGTTTCAAATGTAAAAGATAAAGAGCAGTTATCATTTGCCCAAACTTTGTATGAGAAGCTTCAAAATGCAGGGGTTGAAGTATTGTTAGATGATAGGGCAGAGAGATTTGGATTTAAGATGAGTGATTTTGAACTTTTAGGCTTCCCAAAAGCTGTTATCGTTGGTAAAGGCTTAGCAACTGGTGAAGTACAAATAGTTGATAGAAAAACACTTGAAAAAACAAGTATAGAAAAAGATAAAATTTTTGATAAGTTGATGGAGATATAATGCCGTATTTGATAGTTTATCTGTTTATCGAAGTATTAGTCAGTGTTGAAATAGCTGGTAGGCTTGGTGGTCTTTTAACTTTTGTTGAGATTGTTATATCTGCATTAATTGGCTTTTTTCTGTTAGCAAATTTTAGATATACTATCTCTAAGAGTGCCTCTTCATTAATGAGTGGAGAGATTAGCATTCAAGATTTCCAAAAAATGAGCCTTTTCACACTCATAGGAGCGGTACTTTTAATAATACCGGGGTTTTTTAGTGATATGATAGGTGTCTTGTTACAGTTTAGCTTTTTTGGTTCACTGTTTGCAGGTAAAGTTTTAAATTTAAAAAATAATAAAAATATAAAAAAAGAAGGAAGAGATGATGCGATTGATGTCGAAGTTATTGATATTGACAATACTAAGCAGTAGTTTAATTTTTGCAAAAACAGAGTTAAAAAATGAGAAAGTAGAAGAAGTTGGAAAGATTGAGAAGAGTCTTACTGATTATGTTAAAAAAGCAATTAGTGTAAACAAAGATTTTACCCTTAAAGATATTCGTGTTCGTCAAAGTAAAGATATTGAAAAACTTTCAGGTTGGAAAATTTACTTTTTAGATATCGATTTAGAAATTAAATCTCAAGATAATAAACTTTTAACAGTTCATGACAAGATATTTACAAATGGTGTGTTTATCTCAAGAGATTTTATAGATATTGCTACAAAGAAATCTTTAAAAGATAGAATTGTACCAGATATGGATGATTCATTTTATAGAAAAGATCGTTTGATATATGGAAATGAAAATGCAAAAGATAAGATTGTTATTTTTAGTGATCCTATCTGTCCATTTTGCCAAAATTATATGCCAGAAATTTTAAAAGCAGTTAAAGCAAATCCTAAAAAAATTGCGCTTTATTATTATCATTTCCCTTTAACAATGATGCATCCAGAAGCTCCAACTGTTATAAAAGCCGCTATGGCACTTGAAAAAAAAGGTGTAAAAGATGCTATTTTAAAACTATATGAGCAAAAATTTAAAATTGAATCAAAAGATGAAAAGGTAATTCTTGATGAATTTAATAAAAAAATGGGTTCAAAGCTAACGCTTGAAGAGATTAATACTCAAGAGATACTCAAACATTATAGTCAAGATTTAGAGCTTGCAGGTAAGATGATGATAGGTGGTACACCAACTGTTTACCTTAATGGAAAAAAAGATTTTAGTAGAACTAAATACAAAGAGATATTAGGAATAAAATGAAAAAATTAGTCATTGCTACAAGAGGAAGTAAATTAGCACTTTGGCAATCTGAACATATTAAAAAAGTTTTAGAAGATGCACATCAAGGTTTAGAGGTTGAGTTAAAGGTTATGAAAACTAAAGGGGATATCATCTTAGATACCTCTTTAGCAAAAATTGGAGGAAAAGGGCTTTTTACTAAAGAGTTAGAAGAAGCGATGCTAAGAGGTGAAGCACATATCGCCGTTCATAGTTTAAAAGATATGCCTATAGAGTTTCCAGATGGTCTTAAACTTGCTATCATAACTAAAAGAGAAGATGTAAGAGATGCACTTTTGAGTCAAAAATATAAAAGTATTGATGAACTTCCCCAAAATGCAGTCGTAGGCACAACAAGTCTAAGAAGAAGAATGCAGATATTAGCATTAAGACCAGACTTAGTTATCAAAAACTTAAGAGGTAATATAAATACTAGAATTAGAAAACTAAAAGAGGGTGAGTATGATGCTATTATTTTAGCAGCTGCTGGGATTAATAGACTTGGACTCTCAGGTGAAGTAAATTTTGTAACTCCAATTTCTACAACAGAGATGATACCTGCTATGGGGCAAGCTGCTTTGGGTATAGAATCAATCGATGACCCTAAAGTGCTTGAACTTATCTCAATACTTGGTGATGAAGAGGCGACGATTGAAACTACAATTGAGAGAGATTTTGTTGGTCTACTTGAGGGTGGATGTCAAGTTCCAATCGGAGTAAATGCTAAGATAAAAGGCAATGAAATTATAGTTCGATCAATTGTTGGTATGCCAGATGGAACGGAACTTTTAAAAGAGAAGAGTTTAGGTAAAAAGAGTGATTATCGTTTGATTGGTAAAGAGCTTGCAGATACAATGATTGAAAATGGAGCTATAAAGCTACTCAAAAGAGCAGAGGAACTTGCACTTAAAGAGATATTATAAAAAAGGAATTATTTAGGTTATGAATGAAGCTATAGAGTTATTAAAAGAACATAACCTGCTAAGAGTTATTAGTGAGGAAGTTGATATTGATTTGGAGATTCCTCATATTGCTTATATTGAAGTGAAAAGTAGTGACTCAAAAGCTCTGCTTTTTACAAATCCAGTTAGTAAAAGATTGGGTAAAAAATTTACAACACCGGTTCTTATGAATATTTTTGGTTCTAAGAAAGCTACAAATCTTTTTCTCGGTAAAGATGCAAATGATATTGCAAATGAGATAGAGTCTTTGCTTCATTTAAAACCTCCAGTTTCGTTAACTCAGAAATTTGGCTTACTTTCACAACTTTTTAGTCTCAAAAATGTTTTTCCAAAGAGAATTAAAAAAAGAGGTGCATCTCAAGAGTTTGTTAGTAAAGGTGAAAATGTAAATCTATACGATATACCAGTTTTAAAAACCTGGAGTGAAGATGGTGGACCTTTTATAACGATGGGACAGGTTTATACACACTCTTTAAATGGTGAAATTAAAAATCTTGGAATGTATCGCTTGCAAGTTTATGATAAAAATAGACTTGGTATGCATTGGCAAATACATAAAGATAGTGCAAATTTTTTCCAAGAGTATAAAAAAGCGGGTAAACTTATGCCTGTTTCAATAGCAGTAGGTGGAGATCCACTTTATACTTGGGCAGCAACTGCACCACTCCCTCATGGAATATTTGAACTTTTGATGTATGGTTTTATTAAGGGTGAAAGTGCAAGAATTGTTAAATCTTTGACAAATGATATCTGGGTTCCTGAAGATGCAGATTTTGTGATTGAGGGGTTTGTAGATCCTACTAAAATAGAGATAGAGGGACCTTTTGGAGATCATACTGGTTATTATACTTTAGAGGATGAGTATCCTGTGATGGATGTAAGTTGTATAACTCATAAAAAAGATCCAGTATATCTAGCAACAGTTGTTGGAAAACCACCATTAGAAGATAAGTATATGGGCTGGGCAACTGGAAGAATTTTTTTACCACTTCTTAAAACTACAGCTCCAGATTTGATTGATTATGTAATGCCTGAAAATGGTGCATTTCACAATCTTATCATTGCAAAAATGAAGACTTCATATCCAGGACATGCAAAGCAATTTATGCATGCATTTTGGGGTGTGGGGCAGATGAGTTTTGTAAAACATGCAATCTTTGTAAATGAAGATGCACCGGATTTAGATGATTATGAAGCTTTGAGTGATTATATTTGTGATCGTTTGATGGTTGAAAATACTCTTATTAGTGAAGGTGTGTGTGATGCACTCGATCACTCATCAGATAGTTTTGCATATGGTGGAAAGCTTGGCATTGATTGTACGGCTGATAATGTCAATTTTCCTAAAAAAACTACGATAAAAGATAATGAGCTTTTAAAAAAGATAGTTGAAATTGTCCCTGAAGTTTCAGAAATAAAACAGTACAAAACATATACAAAAACTCCAATTTGTGTTATAGCAATTGATAAAAAAGAGAAAATTTCAAAGATTTATAAAAAGTTAAAGCCTATAAAAGAGTATGTAAAGTTACTTATTTTTGTAGATAAAAAAAATAATGATGTAAATAATCCATATATGCTGATTTGGCGTGTAGCAAATAATATAGATGCATCTCGTGATATTTACTTAGAGAGAGAGTTTATAGGGATTGATGGTACAAATAAAGGCGAAATTGAGAATTTTCCAAGAGAGTGGCCCGGTGATACAAATTGTGATAAAAAAGTTATTAAATCATTAATAAATAGAGGTTTGATAACAGCTGACGAGAAGTTCTTAAAGAGGTTTTATATATAATACCTGCGATATCTAGTGATTTTTGTATAATATATTGTATAAGTATATGCAAAAATCAAATATAGTAGACAAAATTAAATTTAGTTTAATAATAAATTGTGTACTATGAATGATAAAATTTTTTTAAATTAGGAGTTTAGAATGAGAAAAGTTATATTGATGGCTGCGACTGCCTCAGTTTTATTTGCAGGTGCAGATATTGAACCGTTGGTTGATTATGAAGTTAAAGATGTTCAAGAAGCTAAAATTGAAGAGGTAAAGCAAGTTATCCCAGCACCTGTTCCTGCTCCTGTAGTAGAACCTACACCTGCTCCCGTTGTAGCACCTGTAGTAGTTGCTAAGAAGAATTGGTATGTTGGTTTAGACGCACTATGTGGAAGATTTGAAACAAACTCAGGAGCTTGTTCGTGTCTAGGTAATGTTGTCGCAAAGCTTGGTTATGATTTTAATAAATATATTGGAATTGAGGGTCGTGTAGGATATGGGATTACAGAAGCTGACCATGATGGTGGCGGAACATCAAAAATTAAAGAAAATTATGGAATTTATTTAAAACCTCAATTGCCTCTTGGTGATACTGTATCTCTTTTTGGACTTGCAGGTTATGCAAAAGCAAAAGTAGAAAGCAATGGTGTCTCTCCTGGATTTACAGGAACTCTTAATGAGGCGAGTCCTTCTTTTGGTTTGGGATTAGAGTATAAAATCAATGATAGTTGGAGTATCCTTGCTGAAGGTGTTAGACTTTTACACAGTGTAGAAGCATCAACTGGTACATATACACCAACTCCATCACCAGCTGAAGATGATATCAACCTTGATACCTACGGTTTTGGTGTTAATTATAGATTCTAATTATATCAAGGAGAGATTTTTCTCTTCTTGCCCTTATCTTACTTAAATTATGAAAATTTTTCTTTTTTTCTTTTTTTTCCTCTCAAATATTTATGCATTTATAGATATAAATACAACTTGTTGTAAGAGTGAAATTACACAGCAGTCGGTAGAGATAATATTAAATAATCCCAAATTAGTTAATAAGTTTTATCAAAACAATCAGTATAAACTTCATTGGGATGAGCGAGATTTAAAAGATTTCATAAGAGCGAGTGAAGATACAATAATGAACTATTTGGGAGTTGATTATCATCAGGATGAGATAAATCACTTGATGAGTTCGATTAATAATTATGATAAAGATATTCAAAAAAGTGTTTTAGCAAGAATTGAATTATTAGCTACGGATGGTTTCTTTTCATTTGCAAAAGATTTGAGTGTTGGTTTTATAGATTTTAAATATTTTCAAGAACTTTTAAAGTCTCAAGAATATGATCTTGTTTGGGAGAGAGACAAAAAAATATATAATTACCAAGAAGATTTAGTACTTGCTTTAAAAACAAACATGATTGAAGTTTTATTTCAACGATATTTGCCAATTTCAAAGGATTATAGAAAATTGGTAGAGGCTTATCATAGATATACTACTATAGAATTTCCAAAAGTTGATTATGGTAAATTGATGAAAGAGGGAGACTATGGATATCGTGCAACACAACTTAAAGCGTATCTTGTGCAAACTGGCGATTTAAGAGATGTTGATGAGAGTTATTTGGAGTTTCCGACATTTGATAGTAAATTAAAACAAGCCCTTAAGAGATTTCAAAAGAGACACTACCTAAAAGAGACAGGAGAACTTGATAGAGTCTCTGTACTCTATACTAGAAAGAGTCTTGAAAAAAAAATAGAACTTATAAAGCTTAATATTGAAAGGTATAAACTTTTCCCTCATATATATGATAAAGATTATATTATTATAAATATACCAGAGTTTTCGTTGAAGTTTTTTAAAAATCATGTTTTAATAGATGATATTTTTGTTGTTATAGGGCGAGAAGATCGTCCAACGCCTATATTTAGCGATATTTTGGAGTATATAGTATTAAATCCTTCATGGAATATCCCTAAATCTCTAGTTAGAAGAGATTACCTTCCAATGCTAATATCAAATCCTAGCTCATTAGAAGAAGAGGGGATATTTATACACACTTCTGCTTCAAGATATTCTACTAAGATAGATCCTGCAAAAATGAGCTGGGAAAAGTATCTTGATGAAGATATTAATATTCCATACTATTTTATGCAGTATCCTGGCGAGCAAAATGTTTTAGGCAAAATGAAATTTATCTTTCCTAACAAATATTCAGTTTATCTACACGATACAAATGCAAAGTCATTGACAGATAAAAAGTATAGACTCTATAGTTCTGGATGCATTAGGTTATCTAAGCCTTATGAATTGCTTAGTATCCTCTCTCATTATACGGCATACTCTTATGAGCAACTTCTTAATTTAATTGAAGGCGGAAAAACTAGAAAAATTCCTCTCAAAACTAGAATCCCTATTCATATTAGATATTTTACTGTATTTACAGATGAATATGGTGATGTATCCTTTAGAAAAGATTTTTATGGCTTAGATGCATTGCAACTAAAAGCAATGGCTACTCCTTAATAGTAGATATAAAATCCTTATAAATTTTTTCTAACTCTGCATCTCGTTTTTCGATATTTTTTTCTGTATGATTTTGAACTGACTCTTCCAAAACTTCAATCCGTTTTGATAAGTACAAGAAGAGTTGCTTATTGATGTCTGGTAGTTTATTGTGGCTTAGTTGACTTTTATCTTTTCCTCTTGCTATGACCCTTGCAGGTATGCCTATGGCTGTAGAATTTGGAGGTACTGATTTTACTACAACAGAGTTTGCTCCAACTCTTGCATTTTCACCTATGGTGATATCGCCTAATACTTTTGCACCTCCACCTATTACCACACCTCTTTTTATAGTAGGGTGTCTTTTTATATCTCTTTCAAGGGATACTCCACCAAGAGTAACTCCTTGATATATTAGTACATCATCTTCTATGATGGCAGTCTCACCTATAACTACACCAAAACCATGATCTATAAAAACACCTTTTCCTATCGTGCATCTTGGATGTATATCAACATTTGTAATTGTTTGAGCAATTCCCATAATTATTCTAGCAGATAGTTTAAAATTTTTTTTGTAGATGATGTTGGCAATTCTATAGGAAACTAATGCCCAGACACCTGGATAGTTAAATAGAAGTTCAAATTTTGAGTTAATAGCAGGATCACTTTTCCACGCAGTTTCAAAATCTTTTTTTATAGTTTTAAAAAGCCCACTTTTGCCCATATATATTACCTACTTTATTGTCTTTAGATAGCCATTTTCATCTAAAAATATATTTAGTTTATCTTCTATCTTCTCTTTTAAACCGTTTTCAATTTTTGATAAATTGATTTTTTCATAAAGAGCTTTTTTAATTTTGTCTGTATCATAATTTAAATCATCTAAGATATTAATTATAGAGGGTGATTGTATAACTTTTTCTATTGTATATCCCTTTTTATCTATTAAAATTGTAGCTTCTGTGGGATGAGAGAAGAGATTATGGTTCATTCCTAATACTTCTTGATATGCACCAAGGAGAAAAAATCCTAAAAAATACTCCTCTTTCTTTAAATCAATACTATGTAGATATAGATGGTTATCTCTCTCAAATTTTATCTCCCCATCACTATCACAAGTTATATCCCAAAGTGTTGCAGACCTTGTTGGTTTGATATCTAGTTTTGCCAAAGGCATAACAGGGAAATGTTGTTTTAACCCCCAAAAATCTGGCATGCTTTGAAACATAGAAAAGTTTATAAGATATTTTTCTTGGATTAAATCTTGAATATGCAAAAGTTCACTCAAGTGGTAATCTTGAAGTAGATATATAGCTTTTTTGATAATCAGATGCGTTAAAACTTCGCTATTTGATCTATCAATCAAATCAATATACCCTAAATCAAAAAGTGTCAAAAGAGAGTTCAAATGATCTAGCCCGTCATGTAGATACTCTAATGCATTCTTTTTTTCGATAGATTTATATAGTTCGTTTAACTCCTCTATAAGTGGAGGATTTTTCTCTTTTAGCCTTAAGTCGTACTCTATATAACCTTCACTTACAAGTTCAAAAACAGGAGCAATAAGTACAGCATGGGAACTTGCTATATATCTTCCTGATTCTATCATTATATTTGGTTCAGTTACATTTTTGGATTTTGCTATGGTTCCTAGCATAAAGATGATATCGTTTGCATACTCTTTTAATGAGTATCTAACTTCACAATTGGCTTTTTTTTGTGCATACTCTACTGCTAATCCACCACCGATATTGATAGTTGAGAGATTTAATGCACCTAGCTTTACTAAATCTGCATAGATATTTCCAGCTTCTCTAATAGCTTTTTTTAGATAATTGATATCTGTTATTTGTGAACCAATATGAAAATGTATCATTGTAAAATTTTTAAGAAGTCTTGATTTTTTTAAAAGATCGATTGATTTTATAAGTTCTGTAGCTGTTAGTCCAAATTTTGAGTTTATACCACCACTTTTTGCCCAAGCCCCAACTCCTAAACTATGAAGTTTTATACGAAGCCCAATGTCAGGAGTTTTGCTTTTTTGCTCACCTGCTACCTCTATAATCGTTTCAAGTTCGTTAATTCCTTCAATAGTAAGAGTAATATTTTGACCCATAAGAGCTGATATAAAACCTAGCTCTATCATCTCTTTATCTTTAAAACCATTTACAGTGATTGGGGCTTGATTTTTTGTATGAGACATTGCTATTAGAAGTTCTGCTTTGCTTCCAGCTTCCAAACCGTAGTTATATTTGTGTCCAGCCTCTACAAGAGCAGTTATAAAATTTGGAAATTGATTAACTTTTAGAGGAAAAACTGCTTGAAAATCTCCTCCATAATTTAACTCTCTTTTTGCTCGGTCAAAATTTTGATATATATTGTCAATCTGTTTTTCTATGAGATGTGGAAATCTAAGAAGTACCGGACCTCTAGTTCCTTCATCTCTTATCTCTTTTATGATGTTTAAAAGTGAAGGTTTAGAATCTTTATTTACTACAACTAAAGAGCCGTCAATGATAAAATTGTCATCTCCCCAAATCTCTATACCGTAGTTATTCAATCTCTCTTGTCTCTTCATTTTTATTGATCAAATCTTTTATCCAAAGAACACTATTTTTTAGTTCATCTTCTCCTATAATGGCACAATAGCTAGCTCCCATTTTATCAGCAGCTTTTAGATGATTTTTAAGACTTTTTACACTATATGCCATTATAACTCTATCTTTTTCTCTCTGCTTTTGAGCCTCTTTAAAAACACTTCCAATTGCTTCATCACATAATGCCCCAAAATAGTATCCATTTCGCTCTCTTTTTGGGACTTCAATCATCTCTAAAACTCTCTCAACTCCTATAGCAAAGCCAATAGCAGGAGTCTCTCTACCATCTAGTAGCTCAACTAATCTATCATATCTGCCACCTCCAGCAACTGCATTTTGAGCACCTAAATCAGAGCTTACAAACTCAAAAGCAGTTTTTGAGTAGTAGTCCAATCCTCTTACTAAATTTGGATCAACTTCATAATCTATATCCATTGTCTTTAAGAGTTTTAAAATTTGTTCAAAATCATCTTCACAAACTTTACAAAAATTATCATTTAGTCTAGGGGCAGGTTTTAAAAGTTCTTGACAATTGCTATTTTTACAATCAAATACTCTTATTGGGTTTTTATCTTTTCGCCTTAAGCAATCTTCACAAAGCCCGTCAACCCCATTTAAATATGAAGTTAATTTTTTGCGAAATGGTGGCATACATGTTGTGCATCCAAGAGAGTTAAGATGCAAGGTGTAGTTTATCTTAAATATGTCAAGAATTGTCTTAGCCATTAAGATAATATTTACATCTTCAAGATAGTTACTAACCCCAAAACTTTCTACTCCAAATTGGTGAAATTGTCTAAATCTACCCTTTTGTGGTCTCTCATATCTAAACATAGGCCCGTGATAATAAAATCTATTTATTCCACCAATGCGATCGAATTTATTTTCTACAAAACTTCTAACAACCCCAGCTGTTCCCTCAGGTCTTAAACAGACATCATTTTCACCTTTGTCTATAAATTGGTACATCTCTTTACCAACTATATCGCTACTCTCACCAACACTTCTTTTAAAAAGCTTAGTATCTTCAAGTATAGGAGTCTCTATAAATTCAAATCCATATCTCTCTACTATTTCAGTACATTTTTCTAAAAAATATAGATACTTTTCATTTTGTGGAGGTAGTGTATCTTTCATGCCTCTTAATGCTTTTAACATTTTATAAACCTTTTTATCTCTTTGTGAATTTCATCAATTTCTTTAGATGCATCTATAATGATATGATTGATTTGGAGTTTTATTAACACCTCTTTCATAAGAGTTTGAACTTTTAACAAATAGCTAATTCCTCTTTGTTCTATCATATCGCTATTTTTTGTTTGAAGCCTACTTTTTATAAGCTCCTCATCTGTTTGGAGTAAAACTACAAAGTCTGGCAAAGTCTCATCAAGTGCAAATCTATTAAGCTTTGTCAAAAATTCTAAATCATAATCCACATGATTTGCCAAAGCATAAGCTATACCTGAGATAAAACCTCTATCACTAATGACATTGTCATGTTTTTTAATGATATCTTGATAGTGTTCAGCTCTATCAGCTAAAAATAGAAAGAGTTCTGTTTTATGATTTTTTACACCTTGGTGTAAAATTATCTCTCTTATTTTAACTCCGAGTTCTGTACCACCTGGCTCTTTTGTAAAATAGGCATCTTTGTTTGTAGTTTTTAAGAGTTCTAGTTGAGTGCTTTTACCAGCTGTATCAACTCCTTCAAGTATTAGATACATTTAGTCTAAATCCTTACTGAAAAATGGAAGAATCTCTTTTGAGACTAGATGCGAAGCATCTCCATTGTGTTTTAATATTGCTCTTACTACTGAAGAGCTGATAAATGCATTTTGTAAACTTGGCATCAAAAACACAGTCTCAATCTCAGGGGAGAGAGAGGAGTTTGCATAGCTCATCTGTAACTCATACTCAAAATCACTAACAGCTCTTAAGCCTCTTATGATTATGCTTGATTTATGTTTTTTTGCAAGATCTACCAAAAGTGTATCAAATGTTACAACTTCTATATCTTTAAATCCTCTAGTTGTCTTTTTTACCATCTTGGCTCTTGTCTCTAAATCAAACATTGGTCTTTTTTCACTTGATTTTGCAATAGCGATGATTACACCATCAAAAATAGCATTTGCTCTATTTATAATATCAAGATGACCATTTGTAATAGGGTCAAAAGTACCAGGGTATAATACGATTCTTTTCATAAGATTAATTCCATCTTTTAAATAAATTGTGTTCAATTTTGAGTAAATCAAACCATTTCCCAATCAAAAAATCCTCCATCTCTTCTAAGTTTTTTGGATTAGAATAGTATCCAATAACAGGAGGAGCGATGATAACTTGAAGTTGTGATAATTTTAGCATATTTTCCAAAGCAATAGATGAAAATG
>Ga0256834_1000105_pt1 | contig 56806 bp, 49 predicted proteins | sample 4281140metaG_FD_190536 | JGI IMG/M metagenome (GOLD analysis project Ga0256834, IMG submission 190536) | Hydrothermal vent microbial communities from East Pacific Rise, Pacific Ocean - 4281-140 | ecosystem: Environmental > Aquatic > Marine > Hydrothermal vents | place: Pacific Ocean: East...
GCGCTTCAACGACAAAAGGGTCAGTAAAATGATTCCTTCGGATAAAGAAATAGTCAAGATTGAATTAGATCCGGAGAATTTGACCGCAGATATTGATATGTCTAACAATGTGTGGCCCAAGCAAAAAGAAAAATCGGAATTTGAAAAGCTCAAAGCCAAAGTTATACCAAATTGATTTATAAAATAGTCCAAAAAATTTTGAGTTATTTTTGGTTTGGTCAAGGAGAAAAACGCAGTAGTAGCCATAGCTACAGTCGAGTATTTTCGACGATGAGAAAGCCAAAAAGAAACGAAATATTGGACTATTTTGTATGTCGTTTTGGTATTAAATATTAAATTGTTGACGAGGCTTATAAAATAATGCGTAACTTTGTAAAAAATACGTCTCATGTTATTGTTTATCAGTTATAGCGAAATGTTTGTGGTTTTTTTTGTGATGTTGCTGGTATTTGGCCCGGAAAAGTTGCCTGAAATAGCCCGCAATTTGGGTAAAGGTATTCGCCAACTGCGTGATGCCAGTAATAGTGTCAAAAAAGAAATTATCAAAGAAACGCAAAAAGCCGGTTTGGATACCGAGGCTATAGAAAAACTGAAAAAGGACATCAAAGACACTAAAAAGGTAATGAACATCAAAGAAGAAATTACCAATACCGTTAAACGTCAGTAATGCACGATATACTACAGTGGGATAAAGAAATTTTTCTGTTTTTTAATCGCTTGGGATCAGCAGACTACGATGCCTTTTGGCTCTTTGTTACCAATCAGCGCCAGTGGATATTTTTATATATTATTGTAGTTTTGGTTTATTTTTATTATTTGGGATGGCGCAAAGCCTTGCTAACCATTGTTATGCTGGCCATAGCTTTGGGTATATGTGATCAAAGCACCAATTTTTTCAAGGCCTTCTTTCATCGTTTGCGACCCTCACAAGATCCTTTGTTGAGAGGTCAAATTCGTGATTTGATTCATCCCGGAAATTATAGTTTTATTTCGGGACATGCTTCCAATTCCACCTTATTTGTATGGTTTACCATTTATGTTTTAAAAAAATATACCAAATGGGTCTATCTTTTGGTTATTTGGTGGTTGTTTTTTATGTATAGCCGTATTTATGTCGGGGTGCATTATCCTCTGGATATTATTTTTGGCAGTTTATGGGGCTTTTTGTTAATGTATGTTTTGATTAAGATTTATAGGCGTATTTAGCAATAAAAAAAGAGGCTGTGCACATATAGGGACAGCCTCTGAATGATTAATGAATGTTTTTTTATTTGAAATAATATCCAATACCAAGTTTTAGGGCACTGTTTTTCATTTCTACGGCATCATTCAATTTATTTATATTTTTCAAACCTTGATAAAATCTTATGTCTATAAGCATGCCGTTTTTTAATTTAAAACCTACACCTAAATTTAAACCGTAATCTAATGATTCGTAATCTGATTTTGCATCACTTGAATCACTGGAATCAACATCTTCTATGGTTAGCTTAAATTTATTTTCAGCAGAAAGTAATGATCCTGCTTGACCGCCAACATTAATGCTCAAATTTGGTATAATATAATATTTAAAAATTAAGGGAACTTCAATATAAGTCAAATTGTATTTTGTTTCAAATGAAGTTTGATCAGCAGTTTTATAAAATCTGTCGCCTAAATTATCATAATTTATTTCGACACTTAAACCTATTTTTTTATTAATACTATATTCTGCCATTATGCCTGCTTCAATGTTGAATTTGCCGGTTAAATCATAAGCAATATCTTTTTTAACATTTCCTGATAAATCAAAAAATGAATAATTACCGCCAATTTTTACACCATAATGAAAATCTTGTGCAAAGGTGCTAATTGCAGGTATTAATAATATAAAAAACAATATTTTTTTCATTGTTAATAATTTTTGTTTCGAGCCTACTTCAAATATTTATAGTTGGTGGTTCGGCTTATTCCCAACTTTTTACCTGTTTATTATTGATCCCACCACACTGGTGCAGACACGGGTGCAAATGTGTTATTAAGTTTAGGGTTTTTACTTAATTCGGAGATTGGATAAATGGCTCGTCTAAACCATTGTCCATTCATATCCGGATCTTGATTTGCAGGTAATTCTAATCCTTTGTATACATCTATGGAAAAATTATAACGTCTTAAATCGGTGAAAATTTCGGGATTTAAAAGAAGTGCTATGTATTTCTCTTTCATAATATGTTCTAATCTCAAATTAGCCGGTGTAACATCAATAGCAGGGTCAGATAGATAGTCATCCCTTAATGTAGGATTAATACCAATTTTATCCATATTGGTTTGAATCCCCATTTTATAAGCATCATAAGCAGCCTGTGTTGAGCCTGTAGAAGTAGCATTACCGCCATTTACCAAAAATTCAGCTTCTGCTTTCAAGAATAAAGTTTCTGCATAGGTGACTAAAACCAATGGCGAATTTTCTTTAAAATAATAACTGTTTCCGTTAAAAGTAGTATTGGCAGAAGTTCCTGCTGCGGTATTTCCTTCATTGCCGTTTTGTGCGCCTTCAAAGGTTGCTGCGCCACCATTATCGATATAATCATAAATACGAGGATCATATGCAGCTGTTGGGTATATTGTGCTATTCATGAAATTGACTAATTGTTCTGAGAATAGTACAGACAAATTACCGGTATTTGATGAAAGTACCACAGAGGTATGCCAAGGATTTTTATTTTTATCATTAAAGAATAATTGAAAATCATCATCATTGGAGATAAAGCCGTTTTGCAAATAATTTAAGGCTTCGGTAGCCGCTTGCACAGAACCGTTACGTTTGGTTAAGTGCATGGCATATCGAGCTTTTAAAGTATAGGCCAATCGCTTCCATTTTCCAATATCACCATTATAAATACCATCACCTTTAAGATTTCCTAATCCGGAATTATCCACTGCATCAAAATTGGCAATGGCTTCTGTTAATAAATTTTGAATTTCTTCATACAGGATTTCTTGATTATCCACATTAGGTTGTAATATATTTGATCCTTGAGAAGCTTCAAAGTAGGGAATATCGCCATATAAATCGGTGGTCATCCCCAAAGTTAAGGCTTTTAAGGTATATATGGCTCCTTTATAATGGGTCGCATTTTTTTCGTTGGCTAAATTCTCCATTTTATTTAAAACATACAGCGCTTTTGTATAATATTTTGTCCAAGCAGAACTGACAGAAGATTCATAATGTTGATCTATGCCATGGTCAAAATAGGATGCAATATGTTGTTGTACCTGTCCAATCGAAAAAGCTTTGTTAAATTGAAGTGTTGCAACGTAATATTCTACACTGGGCATTAACAAATTCAACTGTATGTCATCGTCAGAAACGACATCCGAAGGGTCGTTAACATCGAAAAAATCTTTACAACTTGTAACACCGGTTACAAGGATTAAAGAGATTATAAATATTTTTATATGTTTCATAATTCTTGATTTATATATTAAAATTTAACTTTTAGTCCTAAACTATAAGTTTGGGTTAAAGGAATGTTTAAACCTGTAAAACCATAAGTATTTGAACCGGCTGCAAATTGACTGCCTTCGGGGTCAAAGCCTCTAAATGGCGTCCAAATTAAGAAGTTACTTCCTGACGCATTAACTTGTATTTTTTTAACAAATGAATTTTTAAATAACCTGTCAGGAAAAGTATAGGTTAATGAAATGTTTCTAAGTTTTACCCAAGAAGCATCTTGAATAAGAACACCGGCAGCACGGTTATAATGGCTTGAGCTTCTATAATAATTTTCGTCAATATAATAGGGAGTGTCATTGGGTTTCCAACCGCCGTGTCCGTCGTCTTGAACACCGTCTAAAATAACATTTGTATATCTTTGTTCGGTAATTTTTATCGTTCCGTTTCTAATTGAATTTCTTTGACCTGCATCATAAACATCTCCGCCTTTCTTATATTCAAACATAAAACTAAAATTAAGACGGCCATAATTAAAACTATTAGTTATAGATCCTACCCAGTCGGGAAAAGCATGTCCTACTATTACTTTTTCACTGGTATTAATAATTGGTAATCCATCACTATTTAATATGCGATCCCCTTTATTTATAAAATCACCAAGTCCGGTGGTTAGTATATCGGCATCATCGTTGGTATATTTCCACTTGTAGCCATATAAAGTGCCGGGGGCATCTCCTTCTTTAACCATAGACATTACACCGGCGTAGCCACTGTTAGCATATATAATAAAAGGAATTTCATCTGGTAAATCTTCAACAACACCATGATTTGTAGACCAATTAACAGTTGTTGTCCAGCTGAAATCAGTGTTTTCAATCCAACGGCCACTCAATAAAATTTCGTGTCCTCTGTTTCTTAATGTTCCGACATTTTTCCATATGCTAGTTTTACCTGATGTGTAAGACACCGGTACTTTAGCAATAAGGTCGGTATTCAAATTATCATAATAAGTATAATCAACTCTGATGCGATTGTTCCAAAATCTGAAATCGAAACCGAATTCCGTAGTTCTTTGATTTTCGGGTTTCAAATTTATGTCTCCTTCAATGGTAGAAGGATAAATACCACCTGCTGAACCATTATTGGTAGGATAGTTATATATTTTCCATTTGGTTCCTAAAATCCCTTCGGGGGCATCTTTTCCGACATTGGCCCACGAAAAACGTAATTTGGCAAAGGATAATATTTTGTTTTCTTTGTCTATTAAATCGGTTGCAATATATGATACATTAACTGATGGATAGAAAAATGAACGATTTTGTTTGCTCAAAGTCGAACTCCAGTCATTTCTGCCGGTCATCGATACAAATAATTTATCTTTCCATGCAATATCTATTTCGCCAAAAACACCTAAACGGTTTTTTCCCAATTCTTTACTATAAGTATAGAAATTTTCGCCATTGGAAATATTATTAAAATAAGGTAAAATTAATGTTTCTGCTCGTTGACTTTCTATAATTCTATTTTGGGTTGTCACTTCATTTCCTGCCAAAAAAGTTATCTTAAAATCTTTATTTATATTATAATTATAACTTGCTAACAATAATGAATTTAATGAATTAAAACGGATGTTTTGGTCTATAATAAATCCTTTAACTTGTGTGCCTACATCCAAATCAGCCGGTACAAATCTGTTTCGTGCATCAACATAATGATCATTTGATACACGGTAATTAATATTAAATTTGTCACTGATATTCCATTTGGCATTGGCACTGGTAATAATTCTACTTACTTTGGTTTGTAAATTGCTTTTTTCTGCAAAGTATCTGGGATTGTCAATCCAATAGGGTGTATAATTTTTTTGACTGCCGTCAGGTAATAAATAATCATTGACGTCAATAGAAGGCGACCAGTATGACATAGAACTCATTATGGATTTATCGCCATTATTGGGTAATTTTCCATTAGAGTTGGTATAAGCTGACGATACTTCCAAATTGAATTTTTTTGTAAATTGATAATCGGCTTTTAACCGTACATTTATTTTATTAAAATCTGTATTGGGAACAATGCCAGAACTGCTGTTGTTGCCTAATGACAGGTAATAATTATATTTATCGGCACCACCTCTCACACTTAAATTAATATTATTATTGACGCCGGTTTCAAAAAAATCACGATATATATCATGAAATTTTATGGTGGGATCATCACCGTATTCCGGTCCCCAAGTATGGAAACTATAAGTTGCCCCATTAATCAACCAATAACCTTTGGCTTCACCATAGTTACCTGTTTGTGTCGGATTGATATTTGGATTATTAGGATCCATGGTTATTTTTGAGGTTCCAAAACGTCCTTCTCGCCATTTATCTTGCAATTCTAAATATTTGTTTACTTTACTGGCTGATACTTTTGTAGTAAATGTAAATTGAGGTTGTCCTCTAATACCTTTTTTAGTTGTGATAATAATGGCGCCGTTTGCTGCGTCAATTCCATATAAAGCTGCTGCGGCTGCACCTTTTAAAACATTGATATTTTCAATATCATCGGGGTTTAAGTCGATAGCTCTATTTGAAAATGAAAATTGTTCTGAACTACTAGGGGCATTACTTCCGGTGCTCGGCAAAACATTACCTGCGACTATATCATTGCTGATACGTATACCATCTACTATGATTAAGGGTTGATTACTAACACTCGGATCCAGTGATTTTACGCCACGTATTAAAATATCTACACCACCACCAACAGCACCTGACGATTGTGTTATCTGAACACCGGATATTTGTCCTTGAATATTGGCTAAAGCATTTTGGTTGATTTGCTTTAAATCATTTATTTTTATTTGTTGGGATGAATAACCGAGGGCTTTTTCTTTTCTTTTAACACCCATAGCCGTTACTATGACTTTATCAAGTTGTGAGGTGCTTTCTTTAAGCACTACATTTATAGTCCCGCTTTTGTGTACCGGTTTTTCCACCGTTTGGTACCCGATAGATGAGAAAACCAATACATCTCCCGGGTTTACTTTAATGGTATATTTACCGTCAAAGTCTGCAACGGTTCCTTTGTTTTGTCCTTTGATAACGACATTAGTGCCGGGGATAGGTTCCCCATTACTATCCGTTATCGTTCCGGATACGCTTAGCTCTTGCGCAGATATGGTTTGCGTAAAAACTAAGCCTAACATCAAGAATAATAATCCAATTTTATTCATAGCTTAAGTTTTGGTTAATATTATGGTTAAATTTTAATTTGACTATAAATATATGACTATTTTTTTATTTTATAAAACCATAATAAAAAAAATGATTTAAATTCATAAAAAAAACCAATCTTGTAACAGATTGGTTTTTTTTATGAATTTGGTTAAGAAAAAACTATTTTTTTAGCCAGGCTTCTTTAACAAAACCTTCGTTTTTAAGTTCTTCCAATTCGTAATTGTCAAATTGTGACAGTATGGCTTGCATTAACCAAGGTTTGCGTTTGCGGGCATAAACCCAAAAATATAGGTCTCCCATTTTAGATTTGGGTTGAAACCATTTTTTATCCGGATTTAGCTTGCGGTTGTATCTAAACTGTTTCCACTTATAGACTCTTGTTAACACATCGTCGCGTTTGCGCCAAGGCCGATCTTCACCAAATTTGTGTTTCCAAACAATTTCCAATTCTTGTTTAGTTTGTTTTTTCAAAATGTCCTTTTTGGGTAAAATACAAGTGTTAAATCTGGTGATATAATTACCTTTGTTAGGGTTGGGATTATTCCATAATTCTTTGATGAATCTTTGTAAATAATCTTCCGGTTTGTTACTATGATCTCTAAAATCAAGTCCCATTTTTTTAATGGTTTCTTTAAGTTCAGGGCTACCACGGCGTTTGGCTTCAACTAAAAAGGTACCTAAATTTTTACCTTTATACTTAAAGCGGTGATTGACCTGTAATTTTACACCTTCGTCTATGGCTTCTTGTAACAATTGAAGCCAACGTTGTCTAGCTAATTGATGTTTGTTTGTTGTTTTTGTTTTCATAATTTATTTTTTTGTTTCCCTTTCTAATGTTCCATAAAGCACTGTTTTATTAATTGTAAATTGTTTGTCAAATTGAACTGAAGTTCTTAATATGTTATAACTGCAAAAAAATAAAAATATTATTCGTCAAGCCATAAATCTCTTTCAATATGTTCAAATTCAATAATATCTGCAGCTTCTTCTTCTGTTGGAGCTACCGAAACAAAATCCGGCAAATTGTCATATTGATACGTTAGTATAACAATGGATTTGTTTTTTTTATAACGTTCAATTTCTTTTTGAAATTTAGTTAAAATCTCATTTAAGTCGTCCGGATTAATGTAATTATCCAAAATTTTTATAATTACATTTTTAGGTTTAGATTTAAACAGTTCTAAAAGACGACCTTCAAGTTGCGATTTAGATTTCGGTAATAATACTTCATATTTCAATTTTGACATAATCTAAACAAATACTTTGCAGCAAAAGTAAAATTTTTTTTTAAAAATTCGACATACATTGCATTGTTTTTGTCAAATTGTTAACTATCTCATTTTTTTATAAGGTTTTTTTGAGATTTTTTTGTTAATAAAACTAAAAAGTAATTTTAATTTAAATAGTTCATAACTATACGCAACTCGTCCCAACTATATTGCTCTCCGGCTATAACTTTTAATTCGCCTAAACCTTCAAATTGATTGTTTTTAATGATTTGCTTGATCTTATTAAAACGTTCGGGAGTTATCAAATCGGTTATTTCTATTTTTCTTGTTGAAATGTAGTGAGATAAATGTTTATATATGGTTTGGACGGTTAGTTGACGTTCTTTCGCAATTTCTTCAACGGTTTTGCCCGATTGAAACATTTTCAAAGATATTTCTTTGGTATTTTTTTTGGTTTTTTTCTTTTCTGTGACATCATTATTCAGACTGATATTGTTGGCAATGCAATAAGCTAATATAGTGTCAATTATTTGGTCGCCGTAATTGTTTAATCTTACTTTACCTATTCCATGTATTTTTTTAAGTTGTGCTTTGGTAACAGGCAATTTTTCACAAAGTTGGTATAATGTTTCTTGGGTAAAAATCTGAAAATGTGGCACATCTTCGGCATAGGCCAATTCGCTTCTCAAGTCTTTTAGAGCATCGAGCAAATCGACATGTTCTATTGACTTGGCATACGTACGTTTGTTTTTCTTTTTTTCGGGCTGGTGCAGTATGGCTTTGGCGCGGACTTGTAAGTAGTCTTTTAGTTGAAAGGGTAGGTTTAAATTTTCAAAAATTAAATCCTTTTGTGTTAATTTGAGGTGTACTTCATCATAGAATTTTGAAAAATCTTTTAGCACTTTCTTGTTATCAATATCAAAAACCATGTTTTTAAAAACAGGCCATAAGGCTGTATTTTGTTGTGTTTTATAGTAATTTAGAGCTTTTGCAATCCGTTCTTGTATTTTTTTATCATTTTCCGGATGTGAAATTGTCCGGCTCATTTGTTTTAGTTGCAAATCAAATTTTTGTTGAATATCAATCAATTGATTAATAAGTGATTTTAATTGCTCTAAAGGTTGTTTTACTTCACCTTGTATGCTTGAAGTATTTTGTTGATAAATGCTTATTAAACGGTTGACGGCATATCTCACTGATGTATAATCAAATAACTCTTGCAAACTGTCTAAGAAAAAGATTTTTTGAGATGCTTCCAACTGTTGTTTGTCAGGTTGGTTGGCACTGATTTCTCCGGTAAAACCGGTAACGCGGCTGTCGTTGATAATACTTTGAGGTTGTATAGGGGTTTTGAGCACCAAACCTTCAAGGGTTTTGCAACGGCTCAGAGCCACATAGGTTTGTCCGTGTGCAAAGGATAGTTCGGTATCAATAATGGCCTTGTCAAAGGTAAGTCCTTGACTCTTGTGTATGGTAATGGCCCAAGCCAAGCGCAAAGGTATTTGCGAAAAACTACCTTGCGTTTTTTCTTCTATTTGCTGTGTTTGCGGATTAATTTCGTAAGTGATATTTTCCCAAGTTTCGCGGGTGACTTCTATTTCTTGATCGTCTCCCGGACATTTAACAAAAATATTTTTATCATCTATAAAGGTGATTTGCCCTATTTTACCATTGTAATACCGTTTATCAAAACTACTGTCATTTTTGATAAACATGACTTGTGCGCCTTTTTTTAATGCCAGTTTTTCATCGTTTGGATAGGCATTTTCTGGGAATTTGCCTTCTATATAGGCATGAAAATAATAATTTTTTCCGGGTAAATTTTCCAATTTTTCACGATTAATTTTTTCAGCCTTATAATTATGTGTGGTCAGTAAAATATATTCTTCTTCGGCTTTGGGCTCAAACCCCGGTATGTGTCTTTCATTTAAGAGCCGGGCAGATTTTTTTGTTAATCGATTATTTCTAACTTGGTTTAGAATATTTATAAATGTAGGATCTTCTTGCCGGTAAATATTTTTTAACTCAATACCGACGGCATTGGCTTGTTGAAAGGCTTTGCTGCTAAAAAAATAAGGTGTTTGATAATATTCTTTAAGCAATTCCCATTCTTGTGGTTTTACTACGGGAGACAACTGTTGTAAATCGCCAATCATCAAAACCTGTACACCGCCAAATACTTTATCTCTTTGTTTGTGTCTTCTTAAAACCTGATCGATAGCATCAAGCAAGTCGGCACGTACCATACTGATTTCATCTATAATAAGTAAGTCGAGAGACTTGATGATGTCTATCTTTTTTTTACTGAATTTTTGCTTAAAGTCACGTTTGATTTTAAATTGAGATCCATCTGGCAAAATGGGACCAAATGGCATTTGAAAAAATGAATGAATAGTGACGCCGCGGGCATTAATGGCTGCTACACCGGTAGGGGCAACTACGGCTAAGCGTTTGGGACTTTCGGCTTTGAGCTTGTGTAGAAAGGTGGTTTTGCCGGTGCCTGCTTTGCCGGTTAAAAAAACATGCCTGTTGGTATGATTGACAAAATCCCAGGCCAATTGCAATTCATAATTTTTCATTTATATAATATATAATGTATAGAAAATGCTTATTGCATCAAATTTATGAAAAAACCTTGAATTACAATTCTGTTTATTAATGTTTGATAGAAATGCCGGGCTTATTCATGTTTATTTGATGTGTTTATGGGCATGATATGACGACCGCACCAAGGGGCCGCTTTCTACAAAACGGAAGCCCATGTTCAATCCTATACTTTCGTATTTTTTAAATTCGTCGGGATGTGGGTAACGCACAACAGGCAAATGCTTGGGGGATGGTTGCAAATATTGTCCAATGGTCATTACATCAACACCAACACCTCTCAGGTCTTTCATAGTTTCGATTACTTCGGATTCGGTTTCACCCAGCCCCAACATAATACCGGATTTTGTCCGGTTAATTCCACGATCTTTAAGATATTTAAGAACTTCTAAACTACGGTCATATTTGGCTTGTTTGCGTACTTGTTTTGTAAGACGTCGCACGGTTTCCAAATTGTGAGAGACCACTTCGGGTTTTTCTTTGATGATAATATCCAAAAGATTTTCTTTACCCTGAAAATCCGGAATCAGCGTTTCCATGGTAATACCGGGATTGTATTCCCTTATTTTACGAATGGTTTCGGCCCAAATATTGGCGCCACCATCGGACAAGTCGTCACGATCTACAGAGGTTATTACGGCATGTTTGACACCCATCAATTGTATAGACTCGGCCACTTTTACAGGTTCTTTCAAATCGGCAGGCAGAGGTTTGCCGGTCAACACATTACAAAAGCCGCATGAACGCGTACAAATATTGCCTAAAATCATGAAGGTAGCCGTTCGGTCGCCCCAACATTCTCCCATATTGGGACAACGACCGCTACTGCAAATAGTATGTAATTTATGAGTTTCAACTATATCACGCAGCTCTTTAAAGTTATCGCCACTGGGCAATTTTACTTTGAGCCAATGCGGTTTTCTGGTAGTTTGCATATTTTGTTTTAATTTTATAGCCTAAAATATTAAATTAGGAAAGACAAAGTTACGAACTTATACTGAATAGCAAATGACTAAAAACGACAAGTCGGAAAAAAAACTGGCCTATTACTTATTTTACCCTTTGTTGATTGTATTTTTTATGTGGTTGGTTTTTTGGGTTGAAGACACTTTTCATTTTAATTTTAACCGGTTTGGTATTTACCCGCACCGGATGTCCGGCTTACGTGGTATTTTATTTTCACCTTTTATTCATGCCGGATTTAAGCATATTTTTAACAATACCATTCCGCTTTTTGTTTTGTTGTCGTTTTTGTTTTATCACTACCGACGTGTTGCTTGGCAAGTGCTTTTTTGGGGTTTTTTAATGACAGGATTTTTGACATGGCTTACCGGTCGGCCGTCTTATCACATAGGTATGAGCGGTATCAATTATATGTTGATATCATTTTTGTTTTTTACCGGTGTTTTTATCGGATATTACCGGTTGATTGCCGTTTCACTTATTATTGTGTTTTTGTATGGAAGCTTGGTCTGGTTTATGTTCCCCATTGTAGAGCGTATGTCGTGGGAAGGACATTTATCCGGTTTTGTTACCGGGGTGGTATTGGCTTATCTTTTTAGTAAAAAACTAAAGAAACAATATGATATTGAAAAATCTGTAAAAATATACCCCGAGGATAAAGTCTTTTTAAGTCATTTTGATGAAAACGGTAATTTTATAGAAAAAGATGAGAATAATTCTCAAAATACGTAAAACTTTAAATGGATTATGCAATAATAAATCAAAAAAAAAGTTTGTATAGTTGCAACATTTAAAATTAATATTATCTTTGCATTTGTGATTCTATATAATGTTCAAAAGAATCAAAAGAGTTAAAATGAATTGGATGTTTTTAATTACTTGTTGAAAATCAAGTATTTAAGTTATAAATAAGACATAATAAATTAAGTAATAATATGAAAAAAAGATTTTTATTTGGTATCTTTTCCTTGCTCATGTTGGGCTTTTTAGTAACCGGTTGTTCTACACAATCTAACGACTTTAAGGTATCTCGAGGTACGGGTCGTAGTATGAATGGTAAAGAAGGTGGTTACAAGTTTAATCCCAGATTTAAAAACCAGATTACGGCACCGGGCTTGGTTTTTGTCGAAGGTGGCACTTTTACTTTCGGCGAAGTGCAAGATGATGTGATGAATGATTGGAATAATGTGCCTAATCAACAGCATGTCCGGTCTTTTTATATGGATGAAACAGAGGTTACCAATTTAATGTATCTGGAATATTTGGATTGGTTAAAAAAGGTTTTTCCTGCCGACGATCCAAAATATAGAAACATATATAAAGGTGCTTTGCCCGACACTATGGTTTGGCGCACCCCCTTAGGGTTTAATGACGATTTGGTTAATAATTATTTGCGTCATCCTGCTTATGCACTGTATCCGGTTGTTGGTGTTAATTGGATACAAGCCGTGCAATATTGTAACTGGAGAACAGACAGGGTGAATGAATACCAATTATATAAAGCCGGAAAATTAAACATTGAGGCGTTGGATCATCCCAATGCGGACGCTTTGTTTAGTACCGAAACCTATTTAACCGCACCCGAGTTGGCTTTTGACGGTGATACAGAAATGTTTTACAGAAGCAGTAAAAGAAAGAAAAACGATACCATGTTGAATGTGGTCAACCGCTCGTCGGGTATTATTTTACCTTCTTACAGATTACCCACCGAAGTAGAATGGGAATATGCCGCTAAAGCCGATATCGGTTTAAGAGAATTTAATACGCTTAAAGGCCGCAAAATTTACCCGTGGAAAGGCACTTCTACCAGAAATTTGAAGAAAGGCAAAAACAGAGGTAAAGAAATGGCTAACTTTAAAATAGATGATGGTAATTATGACGGTTTGGCCGGTTGGGCTGACGATGCAGCTGATATTACCGCACCGGTTAAAACATATCCGCCGAATGATTTCGGTTTGTATGACATGGCGGGTAATGTTAATGAATGGGTAGCTGATGTTTACCGTCAAATTATAGATGATGAAGCCAATGATTTTAACTACTACAGAGGTAATGTTTATACCAAGCAAGCATTTGATGAAAACGGTGAGTTAATTATTATCACTACCGACTCCATACCTATGGATACTTTGCCCAATGGTAAAATCATAGTAAGTCAATTACCAGGTTCTCCCGGAAAAAAACTGATTGATGACAATGAATTATATTTAAGACAAAATTTTGATCGGGCAGATAACAGAGACTTTAGAGATGGTGATATTGAATCTTCAAGAAGCTATTTGAAAGAAAAAGAAGATATAGAATCGGATCCTTCCTTAAGAATGTATAATGCTCCTAAGCATGAAGTTTATGCTGATTCTACCAGTTTGGTCAAAAACTATGACAAATCTAACAATCGATCTACTTTGATTGACAATGAAGTTAGAGTCATTAAAGGAGGTTCATGGAGAGATAGAGCTTATTGGTTAGACCCTGCTCAACGACGTTTTTATCCGCAATATTTGTCTCGCAACGATATTGGATTTAGATGTGCTATGTCAAGGGTGGGAAATAAATCTATTAAAAAATCCTTTAGAAGACCGGTTAATTAATCATTAACATAACATTATTTTAAAGTCGGGGTTTTTGCTCCGGCTTTATTTTTACCTATTATTTTTTATCTTACCTTTGCAAAAAAATTATTTATGAGTAAAAAGTTAGTCATCGTTGAGTCACCAGCCAAAGCCAAAACAATCAAAAAATTTCTTGGAAAAGATTATGATGTTGAGTCCAGTTACGGGCATGTAGCTGATTTGCCTTCTAAAGAAATTGGTATAGATTTGGAAAGTTTTACGCCAAAATATATAGTTTCAAAAGATAAAAAGGATGTCATTAAAAAACTTAAAAAATTATCAGATAAAGCCGAAGAAGTTTTACTGGCAAGTGATGAGGACCGTGAAGGAGAGGCTATTGCTTGGCATTTAAAAAATCAATTAAAACTCAAAGACGACAAAACCAACAGGATTGTTTTTCATGAAATTACCGAGAAAGCGATTAAAAATGCCATAGAAAATCCCAGAGATATTAACTATAATTTGGTCGATGCACAGCAAGCCCGGCGTTTGTTAGACAGATTGGTGGGATATGAACTATCTCCCATTTTATGGAGAAAAATTAAAAAAGGTTTATCTGCGGGAAGGGTTCAGTCTGTAGCCGCACGCTTGATAGTTGACCGTGAAAATGAAATTCGTTCACATCAATCGAAAAGCACTTTTAAGGTTACCGGTAATTTTTCCAATCAAGATAATCATAGTTTTGATGCTACTTTAGAAAAAGAATTTGTGTCGGAGAAAGAAGTTGAGCAATTTCTTGAAGACATTAAATCGGCACATTACAAAGTTGCGGATATATCGACCAAAGCCGCCAAAAAATCACCGGCGCCCCCTTTTACCACTTCAACGCTGCAACAGGAGGCGGCCAGAAAATTAGGGTTTAGTGTATCCAAAACCATGATGCTGGCTCAAAAACTTTACGAAAACGGTTTTATTACTTACATGAGAACCGATAGTGTTAATTTATCTCAAGAGGCCAAAAAACAAGCCGTTGAAATGATTACCAAAACTTTTGGTAAAAATTATAGTAAAACACGAAATTATAAAACAAAGTCAAAAGGTGCACAAGAAGCACATGAGGCCATTCGTCCGACCTTAATATCAAGACGCGAAATTAATGCCGATTTTGACTCAAATCGTTTGTATGACCTGATTTGGAAACGTACTGTTGCTTCTCAAATGACCGAAGCTAATATTGACCGTACCACCGTTAAAATAGAAAACGATAAAGTAAAGCATCTGTTTGTTGCCAAAGGAGAAGTTATTGTTTTTGACGGTTTTTTGCGTCTGTATCAAGAGTCCAAAGATCAAAACGACGAGTCAGAGTTTAAAGGACATTTGCCCAAACTTAAAAAAGGTGAGGGCTTAAAAGAAAATTATATAGAAGTTACTCAAAAATTTTCACGCCCGCCGGCACGTTACAACGAGGCAGCGCTGGTTAAAAAAATGGAAGAACTCGGTATAGGACGTCCTTCTACTTATGCTCCCACTATTTCAACCATACAAAAAAGAGGTTATGTGGAGAAAAAAAATATAGAACCACAACAACGTAAAGTTACCAAATGGTATTTGGAAAACGGTGTTATATCAAAAAAAAATGTAACGGAAACATATGGTAATGAAAAAAATAAATTGGTGCCTACTGACATAGGCATAGTGGTGAATGACTTTTTAATTCAACATTTTGATCATATTCTCGATTATAACTTTACCGCCAGTATAGAAGCGGAACTTGATAAAATAGCCGAAGGTAAAAAAGCTTGGAAGAAAACATTGAAAGAATTTTATCAAGAATTTCATCCCGTAGTAGAAGACGTTGCCAAAAATGCAGTTAGAGCCAGAGGAGAACGTTTGTTAGGAAAAGATCCTAAAACCGGTAAAAATGTTTATGTCAAAATCGGGCAATATGGCCCTTTAGTGCAGATTGGTGAATCTAATGAAGAAGAAAAACCGGTATTTGCAGGGGCACCTCAAGGTGTCAGCTTAAGTGATATCACTTTGGAACAGGCATTAGCTATGTTTCAATTTCCCAAAAATATAGGTCGTTACCAAGATAAGGACGTAGTTATTGCAACCGGCAGATATGGTCCGTATATAATTTACGACTCAAAATTTATATCCATTCCTAAAAACATGGATCCATTGAGTATTACCTTGCCGCAAGCCATTGATTTGATACAAAAAAAACAAAAAGCAGATGAACCCATAGCTACCTATGACGGTAAGCCTGTCTATAAAGGTAAAGGACGGTTCGGACCATTTATCAAATGGAATGAACTGTTTATTAATGTGCCTAAAAAATATAATTTTGACCAGTTGACAGAAGATGATATCACTACATTGATTAAAAACAAAATCAAAAAGGAAAAAGAAAAGATGGTCAAAGTTTGGCCGGAAGAAGGAATCAGCCTTCAAAAAGGAAAATGGGGACGATTGGTTATTGTTAAAGGCAAAAAGAAAGTAATGCTGCCAAAAGGAACAGATCCTGAAACCATTACACTAGAAGTGGCTAAGAAAAATATAAAATAACTTTTGCCATGTTTTCATTGTTAAAGCCGTTAAATCTTCAATATGATTTTGAAGCCGCTGACGCATATGCGCAAATTGGAAGTTTGATTGATGTATATACCATTGATTATCAACCGGATTTGTCAGCAGCTGATTTGGTTATAATAGGAGTGGAAGAACAGCGCAATGCCATTAATAATGACGGCGTAAAGTATGCCCCTGATGTTATAAGGACAGCTTTTTACAATTTATACCCCGGAGAATGGCATCTTAAAATAGCAGATATTGGCAATCTTGTTATATCCGATAATATAAAGGAGACATATGAACATTTACACCAAATATTAGATGGATTACCTCAAGATACAAACATCATATTATTAGGAGGATCACAAGATTTGACGGTAGCGCTTACAAATTTTTATGATCAAAACAATAAACCTTATAATTTGTCCGTTATAGATGCGTTTATTGATAGTTCTTTATTGGATCAGGATATTGATAATGAAAATTATTTAACCTATATTTTAGGCAAGCCGGATGTGTTATTACATAATTTGAGTTTATTTGGTATTCAAACCTATTACAATCATCCGTCAAAATTTAAAATGTTTGATCAGTTATATGTCGATTATTATAAATTAGGCGAAATACAAAACAACATACAAGAACTGGAACCTGAAATAAGAGAAGCAGATATTGTCAGTATTGACATTAGAAGTATAAGATATGCCGATATGCCGGCACATGTCAGCAGTCAGCCTAACGGTTTGACGGGATTGGAAATTTGTAAAATAAGTAGAATGGCCGGTATTGCTAGTAATAACAGAATTTTAGGAATGTTTGAATATAACCCTATGTATGACAAAAACAATACCGGTGCAAATTTGGCGGCACAAGTATTATGGTATTATGTAGAAGGAAAAAATATTTATCAGAACGATTATCCTAAAATATCCAAAGAAACATTGTTGAAGTTTTATGTGGAAAATGAAGTGTTGAAATTGGTGTTTTATAAGAATCCGGAAACTAACAGATGGTGGGTGGAAATTCCAAAAATAACACCACAATCTTTGTTGTTTGCTTGTTCAGAAACAGATTATCAAGCAGCTTTGAAAATGAAGATGAGCTCCCGGCTTTATAGAATTATTAATAAAATGTCCGTATGATACGTGAATTTTAAGAAATATCCGAGAGTTCTAAAAATTTTAATTAAATATGACATAAAACACTTTAAATATTGATAAAAAAGAACACAAGTGAATAATAATTGAGAAAAATTTGTTTTTGAACTTATTTTATTTTTATATTTGTGCGCTAGAAATTATATTATAGTAATACGATTAAATTTAACATATTTATGAAAAGAATCATAGCTTTTTCTGCTATCATTGCAACATTATTAACAGGATGTGGAAATAACTACCAAAGAGGAGAGATTGTCGGTGTAAAAGGGCACTCTTGGCACCCTTATCAGCCTTATGGCATGAGTTTAATACCGGGCGGTGCTTTTGTCATGGGTAAACAAAATGAAGACAAGGAGTATGCCATTAATGCGCCTACACGAACCGTTACAGTCCGTGCATTTTATATGGATGAAACGGAAATTACCAATGCCGAATACCGTGAGTTTGTTAATTATGTGCGTGATTCTATCATTCGCTACCGTTTGGCTGTTTTGGCCGAAGAGATGGAGGCTACACCTAAAAAAGGAATCGGCAAATATATGTTCAAAAGTTTAGATACAGCCAAAAATGCCTATAATAAGTATATGATGAATACTTACGGCAGTTTGAGCAATCCCGATGATGAAAATGCAGGCAAAATGCTCAATTGGAAAGTGCCTTTGATTTTTAATATCAATAAATTTCCGGATGAGTATTACGCTGAAGTAATGGATTCTATGTATCTGCCTATAGAGGAGACCGGTGATGCCGAACGCATGTTTGATGTTAATAAATTTGTCTATAAACTTAGAAGATATGATACCGGAGAAGCAGCACGAAAAGGCGAAAAACGTTCGCAACATATAAAAGACACTATTATTCAAGTCTATCCGGATACTACCGTTTGGGTCAAAGATTTTTTATATGCTTATAATGAGCCGATGCATGACGATTATTTTTGGCATGACGCTTATAGTGATTATCCGGTTGTAGGTGTTAATTGGTATCAAGCAACAGCCTTTGCCGACTATAGAACCAAAAAAATGACATGGTTCTTAAGAAGTAAAAAACGGGCACCTTTACATCATTTTAGATTACCTACGGAAGCCGAGTGGGAATATGCTGCAAGAGGTGGCATGGAAGGTAATGATTATCCTTGGGGCGGCCCTTATACAATGAATGAACAAGGTTGCTTCTTGGCCAATTTTAAACCTTTACGTGGTGATTATGGTTCGGATCAAGCGGTTTTTACAGCCAGAGCCAAATCATATAATCCCAATGGTTATAACCTTTATAACATGGCCGGTAACGTAGCCGAATGGACCAATTCATCATATTACCCTGACTCGTATTATTTCGGAGCTTCATTTAACCCGACTACCGATGCCTACAATAATAAAAGAAAAATTATTAGAGGCGGTTCTTGGAAAGATGTAAAATATTTCATTCAGGTACATTCAAGAGCTTATGAATATGCAGATTCTGCCCGTAGCTATATCGGCTTTAGATGTGTGCAAGATTTTATGGGAGTGAATGCAAGAAAAGTATCTCGAAAAGGACAAAATTAAAATAACATATAAAACTAATTAAATCGTAAACAATACTAACTATTAAAAATTATTATTATGGCACTAAAAAAATCTAAAAAACTAAAGACTTTTTTCCACATGGCATATAGTATCGGAGCATCTGTTGTAATTCTCGGTGCTTTAGGTAAAATTTTACATATGCCTATTTTCGGTATTCCCGGCGATATCTTATTAATGATAGGTTTGGGAGTAGAAGCATTCATTTTCTTTATGTCTGCTTTTGAACCTCAAGATGAAGAATTGGATTGGTCCTTAGTTTATCCCGAATTAGCCGGAGGTGCACCTCGCAAAAGAAAGGATAAAACAGAAGCTGAATTAGAAGCCAGATTGTCTGAAAAATTAGATAAAATGCTTAAAGAAGCCCAATTGGATTCCAATCTTATGAAAAGTTTGGGCGAAAGTATCAATAAATTACATAATGCAGCCAAAAGTATGGATGTTGCTGCCGACGCTGCCAGTTCAACTAAAAAATATGCGGAAGAATTATCTTTGGCATCTGCACAATTGGAAAGTTTAAATTCATTATATAAAGTACAATTGGAAAGTGTCAATAAAAATGCCGCTGCCAACGAAGAAACTGCTGCTTACGCAGAAGCTTTAAAAGAAAATATGGCTAAATTAAAAGATAATTTGGCTAACTTAAATGACGTATACGGCGGAATGCTTTCAGCCATGAATGTTAAGAAATAATATTTCTAAAACAAACATCTTAATTATTAACTATTAAAAAAATTAAATAATGGCAGGAGGAAAATTATCGGCAAGACAGAAGATGATCAACTTGATGTACTTGGTTTTTATAGCCATGTTGGCACTGCAGATGTCCAAAAAAGTCTTATCGGCTTTTGGAAAATCATCTGAAGAGGTATTGGCAGCTGCAGAAATGAAAACCAAATCAAATGAGTATCTTTTAAAAACTTTGGCTCAAAATGCTAAAGAACAACCCGCAAAATACGGTGAAAAATATAAATTGGCTACCCAGTTGGAATCTAAAACCAATGAATTTAAAAACTATATCAACAACCTGAAAACTGAAATTCTTAAAAAGGAATTTAAAGGTAAAATTCCCGAAAAACTCGATTATGAGAGTATGGATAAGTCGGGTACAGTTGATAATATGTTCTTTTTAAACGGTAAACCGACAAAAAAAGCCAAAGAGTTTCAACAAAAAATAGAAGATTACAAAAATTATCTTTTAAATTTAAAAATTGACGGCAAACCATTGTCTTCTCAAATGAAGAAAAATATTGAAGCACGTTTTGATACCAGCGATGAAAAACACGGTAAAAAAGGCAAACGTGTTGAACCTTGGTTAATGGCCAATTTCGAAGGTTTTCCTACGGTTTCAACTATGTTCAAATTAGACAATTATGTGAACAAAGCCAAGGAGACCGAAAACGAGATATTATCTAATATGCTTCGGGGACAAATGGCATCGGATGTTTCCGTAACCAATTATGAGCCTGTAGTTGTATTGGATAAATCAGCTTATTTCCCCGGAGAAAAAGTAACCGGTAAAGTAGCTTTGGGACGTGTTGATAGCACTATGTCTTTTAAAGAAGTTTTGATAGATGGTAAACAAGTTCCTAAAGAACTGTTAACCAGTGGATATGTACATTTGGACTTGCCGGCCGGTAATGTTGGCGAAAAAGAAGTTAAAGGTGAAATAGTCTTTAATGAAAACAATAAAGATGTCAAATTACCTTTTGTGGTTAAATATGCCGTTATTCCCATTCCTAACAGTGCCGTAATTTCAGCTGACAAAATGAATGTGGTGTATCGTGGCGTTGACAACCCCTTATCCATCTCTATCCCCGGTGTGCCGGATAATAAAATTTCTGTTTCTGCGCCGGGACTCAAAAAGGTGGGAAGAGGCAAATATATCATGAATGTAACCCGTTACAAAGGTAAAACCGTTCAAATTAAAGTGAGTGGTAAAGTTAATGGAAAGACTGTGTCTGACAGTAAAACTTTCCGGGTTAAGAACATTCCGCCACCTGTTGGAACAGTTAGAGGTGAAAGTGGTGTGATTAAAATGCCTAAACGTAATTTGGAATTATCTACTATTGGAGCTACATTACCTGACTTTGACTTTGATGTAAAATTAGGCGTTAGAAGCTTTGATTTTAAAGTTCCCGGTCAACCTACACAACGTGTAAATGGTACCCGTTTAGATGCTAAAGCCAAACAGTTGTTGCGTCGTGTTAAGCGTGGACAAAATGTTCAAATTTATAACATCAGAGCTTTCTTGAAGGGTAATTCCGGTTATCAAATCAAAAAAGTTTCGCCTGTAATTGTTGAAATTATTAATTAATAATAAGTTATTAAATACTTAATTGTATTTAGATTAAAATAAAGATTATCAAATGAAAAAAGTATTTCTATTTTTGGCCTTTGTCGTAGTAGCCAATAGCGGGTTTTCCCAGTTTAATATCTTAAATGCCAAAGATCCCTCTGAGATTGGTTTGAAAAATGCCGAACAAAAGAAAATGGATTTTAGTTTGCCTTTACCTTATCCCTATACAGAAGACAGGGATATCTTATGGGGTAAACAAGTTTGGGAGAGAGTTGATTTGGATGAAAGATTCAATCTGCCCTTATATTACCCGACGGATACTTTGGCTTCTATGCCCAACGTCAGATCCTTATTTGATGCCTTATATACCGGCATAATGAATGGTGATATAACTAAGGTTTATGCCGACTCTTATTTTACCCAAAAATTAACGTTGGATGAAATAAAAGAACGCATGACCGCAATTGATACTACCGATGCCGGCCGTGATCAATTTAATGATGAAGGCATTGTCGATGCTCAATATATTAACGAGTATCATGTCAATTCCGAAACCATTGAAGAATTTCACTTTAGAGGTATTTGGTATTTTGACGCCAAATACGGTGAATTAAAATACCGTTTATTAGGTATTGCTCCCGTTGCCGTTGACCCCAAAGGGATGGCTGCAGGTGTGACACCTGATATGGTTGAAGTATTTTGGGTGTTTTTCCCCGATGCACGTTTAACATTGCATGAATATTACGCTTTTAATCCACGAAACACGACTCACCCGATAGATTATGACCATCTGCTTAATGCACGCCGATTTAGTGGTGTCATTTATAAAGAAGATAATGTCTATGGCGATCGTGAGATAAAGGAATATATACATGACAATGCTTTGCGGCAATTGTTAGAGTCGCAACGTATCAAAGAAAAAATTCGTGAATACGAAGAAGATATGTGGAATTACTAATACTTTTTTCAAACATTTTTATAACATCCATCTTGTAAAAGGTGGATGTTTTTATTTTAATAAGCCGCTATTATATTATTATTTTATATTTTTGTATTAAACCAATTGATGATGAGAGATAAATTACAATTAATTAAAAACAGATTTGACGAAGTAGCCGATTTAATCATTCAACCTGACATTATTTCCGACCAAAAAAGGTATGTTGCCATCAATAAAGAGTATAAGGATTTGGAAAAAATGATGGTCAAAATCAAGGAATATGAGTCATTATTGGAAAATATTGATGAAGCTAAAGAAATATTGACTTCTGAGACTGATCCGGAAATGATTGAAATGGCAAAAATAGAATTGGAAGAGGCACAGGCACGAATTCCCGAAATTGAAGAAGAAATCAAGTTTATGCTAATTCCTAAAGACCCCGAAGATGCCAAAAATGTCATAGTAGAAATAAGAGCAGGCACCGGTGGAGATGAAGCTAGTATTTTTGCCGGTGATTTATACCGCATGTATACCAAGTATGCCGACAAAAAATCATGGCGTACCGAAATTGTTGATTACAACGAAGGCACTTCCGGAGGTTTTAAAGAAATGATTTTTAAAATTACAGGTGACGATGTGTATGGTACCATGAAATACGAAGCCGGTGTGCATCGTGTGCAACGTGTGCCTAAAACCGAAACCCAAGGGCGCGTACATACTTCTGCCGCTACCGTAATGGTATTGCCCGAAGCAGAGGAATTTGACGTTGAAATCAATCCCAATGACATAAGAAAAGATTTGTTTATGTCGTCCGGTCCCGGGGGGCAATCCGTAAATACGACCTATTCGGCTGTGCGTTTAACACATATACCTACGGGTATAGTAGCACAATGTCAAGATCAAAAATCGCAACATAAAAATTATGAAAAAGCTTTGGCGGTTTTACGGTCCCGTTTATATGAAATTGAATTGAAAAAAAGACAGGAAGCCGATGCACAATTCAGAAAATCAATGGTTTCCAGTGGTGACCGTTCTGCCAAAATACGCACTTATAACTATCCACAAGGCCGTGTAACAGATCATCGTATCAATTTGACATTATATGATTTGCAAAATATTATTAATGGAGATCTTGATAAAATTATAGATGCTTTACGTTTGGCCGACAATACCGAAAAATTGAAAGCGGCCGGCGAACAATTATAAATCATGTATCCTTATCTGGAAATAGAAGATCAATTAGGACATACTATTGTCTTGCCACAAACACCACAACGTGTGGTGTCGTTGGTGCCGTCAATTACTTATACACTCTACAAGTTGGGTTTAGACCAACAAGTGGCCGGTATAACAAGATTTTGCAAATGGCCGGCTCACTGGAAAAAACAAAAAAGAGTCGTAGGAGGTACCAAAGATTTTAAACCGGAACGTATTGCAGCCTTGCAACCTGATTTGATTTTAGCCAATAAAGAAGAAAATACCAAAGATTTGGTTTTGGCTTTGCAATCATTGGCACCGGTCTATGTTTCGGATGTGGTTGATATGGCAACCAATAATCAATTTATAGCTGATTTGGGGCGGATATTTAACCGGATACCGTCTGCCGAAAAGCTGAATGACGAGATTACAATACAACATCAAATGTTACAAGCCGGATTGGGTGCACGTCCATTAAAAGCGGCCTATATGATTTGGAAAAATCCTTGGATGAGCATTGGCGGTGATACTTTTATAAATTATATGATGACACAAGCCGGATTGGACAATGTTTTTAATTCACAAAAAAGATATCCCACCCTAAGCTTGGATATGCTCAAAACCATTAATCCGGAAGTGATTTTATTATCATCAGAGCCTTATCCGTTTAAAGAGCAAGATAAATCTTATTTGCAAGAGATATTTCCGGATACTTGCATTTTATTGGTGCAAGGCGAAGCTTTTACTTGGTTTGGAGCTTATCCGGCACAAGCTTTTTCTTATATTTTTCAATTACTCAAACAACTCAATCAATGCATACAAAACAAGAAAAATTAAAAGCCATAGAGCGCTTATTAGATATTATGGACGATCTGCGAGTCGGTTGTCCTTGGGATAAAAAACAAACTTTTGATACTTTGCGGCATTTAACCATTGAAGAGGTTTACGAATTGGCCGATGCCATTATTGAGCAAGACACCGAAGAAATAAAAAAGGAGTTGGGAGACTTGCTCTTACATATTGTTTTTTATGCCAAAATAGGTTCCGAAACCGGTGCTTTTGATATCGCCGATGTGGCCAATGCCATCAGTGATAAACTTATTCACAGACATCCTCATATTTACGGCGATGTGCAGGTTAAAGATGAAAAAGAAGTGAAAGAAAACTGGGAAAAGCTCAAACTTAAAGAAGGCAAAAAATCTGTTTTGGAAGGAGTTCCCAAGTCGTTGCCGGCAATGATTAAAGCCATGCGAATGCAAGAAAAAGCCAAAGGCGTTGGCTTTGATTGGGATAATGCCGGTCAAGTTTGGGAAAAGGTTCAAGAAGAATTAGCTGAGTTTGAAGCTGAAGTAAAAGCTGGTAATCGGGACAAAATGGAAGAAGAGTTTGGTGACGTATTGTTTTCTTTGATTAATTATGCTAGATTTGTAGGAATAAATCCTGAAACTGCCTTGGAAAAAACCAATAAAAAATTTATCAAACGTTTTCAATTTTTGGAAGAAAAGGCAAAAAAAGAAGGAAAGGATTTAAAAAATATGAGTCTGGACGAAATGGAACAGTATTGGCAAGAGGCTAAAAAATAAATAGTTTTTCTATAACGAAATATCATGTTTAAGCTTAAAGGTTTTTTATGGTTTGTCTGGGTTATGGTTTTTGCCATAATGCCTGCGCAAACAAAAAAAACGGATAGTTTGTTTAGAATCGCTCTTAGCAATAAATACCCATCTTTTGATTTAGGTAAATTATTATCAGATATTGCTTATGATTCTATCCAGCTTAAGCATCTGTCTATTTTGAGTCATGATAACAATTATCCGCAAGGAGAAATTTTTGCTTACAATAGTTTGGGAAAAATATACCGGATTAAAGCCGATTATCCCAAAGCTATTTATTACCATCAAAAAGCTTACAATTTAGCTAAAGAAACAGGTGATTTGCCGGCTCAAATTTACAGTTTGAATATGCTGGGTGTGATTTATCGCCGAATGGATGCTGTCAAATCGGCTTTAGAATATCATAACAAAGCTTTGGACTTAGCCCGATCTGCTCCTGTAAAAACCAAAACCATAATCGAAAATATTGCTATCTCTCATAATAGCATTGGTAATATTTACTTACTGTTACAGCGGGATGATATGGCACTAAAACATTTTCTAAAAGCTTTAGAAATTGAAAAAAAATTTCAAAACCGTTTAGGCTTGGCCATTAATTATCAGAATATTGGATCCATATACGAACGCCAAGGTGATTATGACAAGGCATTGGAGTATTATCAAAAATCTTTGGAATATAATCATCAAATTAATTCAAAATTAGGTAAAATTATATGTAATACCAGTATTGGCAATGTGTATTTAAACCAAGGAAAAGTGGATTTGGCCTTAAAAAAAATGATTCCCAATATAACATTGGCTCACGAGTTAGGTGATGCTTATTATATGGCAGACATATATGTCAATCTGGGAAAAGCTTATCTACATGCCAAACAATATAGAAAAGCGGAAGATTTTTTGGTCAAAGGTTTAGCCATTGCTTTGGATAAAAATCTGCCTTCGGTAGCTCAAGAAGCCTATAAAAACTATTCTATTTTAAAAGAGCGTCAAGGTGATTATAAGGAGGCCTTGTTTTTACACAAAAAATATAATGAAAAGCAAAATGAAATATTAAATGAAAAAAACCGCCAATTGGTAGCCGATATTATTATCAAACAAATAAAATTGGAAAATAAAGAGAAAATAGAAGCCTTGGGAGAAGAAAATCTCATGGTAAAACAAAAACTCAACCGCACCAAAAAATCTTTTTATTATAGTTTGTTTTTGACTTTATTAGTATTGATTTTAGGCTTTATTTTTTATAAACAATACCAATTGAACAATGAAAGAAAATTGATGAATTTGGAGCAAAATTTACTACGGGCTCGTATGAATCCGCATTTTATTTTTAATGCGCTAAACTCATTAAAAATGTTTATCATTCAACAACGTCCCAAAGAGGCGGTGGCTTATTTGAGCACTTTTTCAAAATTGGTACGCACAATTTTACAATCTACTATTGATAAAGAGACCTCTTTAAAAGAAGAGATTGATACTATTAAAAAATATGTCTCAATAGAGAACACCCGTTTTTCTGATAAAGTGGATTTTTCAATAGAAGTTTCCGGTGATTTGGATTTGGAAGCTATAAGTATACCGCCATTGCTCATACAGCCTTTTATAGAAAATGCTCTATGGCACGGGTTGTCTCCCAAACAAGGTCATAAAGAATTAAAATTGAAAATTTATCCAAAAAACGAAAGATATTTTATCATAGAAATTATTGATAATGGTATCGGCCGGCAACGTGCCGCTGAAATAAAGCAAGCAAGAACTTTTAAACGTGAATCGGTCGGCATTAAATTATCTGAGGAACGGTTACGGCATTTTACAAAAAATTTTTCGGGTGATTACCGCATAGTTTTTAAAGACCTTTTTGATAGTCAAGGGCAACCTGCCGGCACCAAAGTAATTATAGAAATCCCATATAAAAGAAAATGAAGTTAGTTGTAGATATAGGTAATACAAATATAGTTGTCGGGCTAAAAAAACAGAAACAATGGGTGCATATCTGGCGTATGCATACTAGCAAACAAGCCACAGAGTTAGATTATAATATGAAATTACAAAGTGTTTTGTGGGAGTTGGGAGTGTCGCCGGATGAAATTGAACACAAAGTTTTGAGCACCGTTGTCCCGGAATTAAAAGATAGATTTTCAGATTTGTTAAAAAAAATTAATTCTAATCCGGTTATAGTTTTAGATAAAAATATTTTTAAATTTCTTGATATTTATATTCCCAGTCCGGATGAAATTGGTTCTGATTTGGTAGCCAATGCCTTGGCAGCCCATCATATTTATCATCAGGATATGATTATTATTGATTTTGGAACAGCTCTAACTTTTACGGTGATAAATAAAAACGGAAAAATTTTGGGTGTTAATATTGCTCCGGGACTTAAAACGGCTCTCAATGCTTTGGGAGATAAAACAGCGCAATTGGACACCGTGCCTTTGGTTTTGCCCGAAAATCCGTTGGGAACAAATACCGAAACGGCCATGCAAAACGGTGTATTATTGGGGTATATAGGTTTAGTTTCTTACATGGTCGAAACCATAAAAAATGAGGTCGGACAATCCTATAAAGTGTTGGTAACAGGAGGTTTGGTAAATGTTTTAAAACATAAAATACCGGTAATCGATTATCTTAATCAAAATTTGACTTTGGAAGGTTTGGCTTTAATACCGGATTTGCTCAAAAATAATTAGTAAAATTGATGTTTAAATTAATTTTAATTTTTAAAACTAATAACTTATCTTTGCAGTCAGCTAAATAAATTTGACTATGGCAGTTTATAAAAAGAAAGGGTATAAAAAAGAGAAAAAAAACAACAACGATTTGGCACATTTGACCAAAGAAAGTACTACCGCTGAGGTGTTTACTTCTTTAGATGAGGGTGCTTCCAAGTTAGAAAAGTTTTTAGAAAAAAATCAAAAATGGATTTTCACAGGTTTAGCGGCTATTATAGTATTGGTAGCCGGTTATATGTGGTATGATCAAAATGTAAAAATTCCGCATGAGCAAGAAGCCATAGATAATCTTTCTACCGCACAGATTTATTTTGATAAAGGCATAAACGAAAGCGATGACAAATTGATGAAGGAAGATTTTGATAAAGCTTTAAACGGAGCCGACGGTAAATACGGATTTTTACAAGTCAATGAAAAATACAGTGGTACCAAAGCTGCTAATTTGGCTAACTATTATATCGGCATGATTTATTATAAAAACGGGGATTATAAAAATGCCGTTTCTTATTTGTCAAAGTTTAAAGGTAACGATGATATTTTGCAACCTACAGCTTACGGCACTATAGGTGATGCTTTTGTAGAGTTGGAACAACCGGACGAAGCACTTAAATATTATGAAAAAGCAGCCAAAGCATCAGACAATGAATATACGGCCCCCTTATATTATTTTAAAGCCGGAAAATTAGCCTTGGATAATGGTGACAAAACAAAAGCTCATAAATATTTCTTAATTATAAAAGAAAAATATCCAAAATCAAAAGAAGCTAAAAACATTGATGTTTATTTAATACAGGCCGAATAAAAAATATTTTCTTTATGATGAAGCCCTGTTTTTCAGGGCTTTTTTATTACAATAAATTTGATGATAAGTATTTTATTCCGGCTTGACAAAACCCGCATAACTTTTGTATTTTTGTAAAAAGTCCGTATTATGAAATCATTTTTTAAATTGCAGAAGAATAAAAAATTCGGATACACACCGCGTTATTACGATGAACGAAAAGAACGATTGGAAAATCTGAAAAAACAATACAATCAAGAAGAAATATCCGTGGAGGAACGTATGCGCGGCAAATTTAAACGTCCACAAAAACAAACTATGCCCGGCTTGTTTTCAGGCGCCACATTACGCACTTTTTTAATCCTCGGCATTTTAGTTTTAGTCGTATATTATTTACTTAAAAAATACCAATTGATTTAATGACATCCGGAAGAATTAAATTATTACCTGATCACGTAGCCAATCAAATAGCAGCCGGAGAAGTGGTGCAAAGACCGGCTTCTGTAGTCAAAGAGCTGATGGAGAATGCTTTGGATGCCGGCGCAACTGACATAAAACTGATTGTTAAAGACGGGGGCAAAAGTTTGATACAAGTGGTGGATGACGGTCAAGGAATGAATGAATTGGATGCGCGTATGGCTTTTGAACGTCATGCCACCAGTAAAATAGCCGATGCCAAAGACTTGTTCAATTTACAAACCAAGGGGTTTAGAGGCGAAGCTTTGGCGTCAATTGCTGCAGTAGCACATGTCGAAATGAAAACAAAACCCGAAGATGCCGAATTGGGAACACTCATCAAGATAGAGGGTAGCAAATTGGTGCAACAAGTGCCGGTGGCTACTGCGAAAGGTACTAGTATAGCCGTTAAAAATTTGTTTTATAATATACCCGCACGACGCAAATTTTTAAAATCCATACAGGTCGAAATGCGTCATGTCAATGAGGAGTTTTTTAGACTGGCTCTGGCACATCCCAACATTTCGTTTAGTTTGATACATAATGGTAATACGGTTTTTCAATTGCCAAAATCGAACCGTTTGCAGCGTATCAGTAATTTGTTTGGCCATAATATTTCAAAAAAACTGGTGCCGGTAAAAGAAGAAACGGATTATATCAAAATACACGGTTTTATAGGCAAACCGGAATTTGCCAAATTAAGAAGAGGCGAACAATACTTTTTTGTCAATAACCGTTATATCAAGAGTCCTTATTTACATCATGCTCTGATGACAGCCTATGACGGCCTAATAAAAGATAAAACTTATCCGTCTTATTTTTTATATTTTGATATTGATCCGCAACATATTGATGTTAATATTCATCCGACCAAAACCGAAATAAAGTTTGATGATGAACAAACGGTTTATTCCATTTTAAAAGTAGCCGCCAAACACAGCTTGGGACAGTTTAATTTGTCACCTTCCATTGATTTTGACCACCGTCCCGATTTAGATGTTCCTTATAATTATCAAAAAAAATCGCCTGCTATGCCGCAGATTAATGTCGATCCTGATTTTAATCCCTTTAAGGAAGACGATTTTGGACAACCGGCCAAAATATCGCCCAAACGGATGGAAAAACAATTGGCCTACTGGGAAAATTTGATGCATGAAACCCGGGATTTGTCCGATGATTTAACAGAGCAAACAAACAGGTCAACACCATCATTGGATATAGAAAGTCGTATTAATTATAAGACTTTTCAACTGAAACAAAAATATATAGTAACCAATCAAAACGGCCATTTACTGATTATTAATCAACACAGGGCACACCAACTGGTTTTATATCATGATTTGATGCGACACCTACAAACCGGTAAAATGCCAATGCAACAATTGATGTTTCCGGTTGAAATACAATTAAACCCTTTGGACTTGGACAGGCTAAAAACATTTCAACCAAAAATAAGCCGGATGGGATTTGAAATACTTATTGAAAAAGACAAAGTGCTTATTAAAGCTGTGCCGGCACCGCTCAAAACGGCTGCCATTACGGAGGTTGTTGAATCCGTTTTAAAGGAATTGAGTTTTGAAAACACCGGAGAATTGTCGCATATAGAAACTCTAATGGCGCAGATTATTGCAGAACAATCGGCTGTCAAAACCGGCCAAACACTCGAAGAGTCCGAGATGCAAAATCTGGTGCAAGCCTTATTTCGTCTTGAAGAGTCCCGTTACACACCCAAAGGTAAAAAAGTTTTTGTTGAAATATCATCCACAGATATTGACAGGCGCTTTTCATAATAAATTATGTTAAACTTATGAATGAAGCACATTTAATCATAGAAGATCTTAAAAACGGTGTTATCAAACCTGTATATTTTTTATCGGGAGAAGAACCCTTTTTTATTGACCAAATCAGTCAGTATATTGAAAATCATTTGCTGCCCGAAACTGCTAAAGGTTTTGATCAAATGATTGTATACGGACTCGATGTTAATTTGCCCGATTTGATTTTACAAGCCCGCCGTTTTCCCATGATAGGGGATAAGCAGGTTATTATTGTCAAAGAGGCACAACATTTATTTAAGAAAAAATCGGATCATGAAGCTTTGGAATCTTATTTAAACAATCCGGCAGACACTACTGTTTTGGTGTTCAATTATAAGTATAAAAAACTTGATAAACGCAAAAAGATTTATAAGCAAATATTAAAACAGGGCGTTTATTTTGAAAGCAAAAAACTATATGAATCGGATACTTTAAAATGGATTGTGGCTACTGTCAAACAAATGGGACACAGTATCGATATGAAGAGTGCTCAAATGCTGATTGATTTTTTAGGCACTGATTTGGCCAAAATTTATAATGAACTCAATAAATTAAATATTATCATTTCGCCAAACACAGCCATTACGCCGGAAATTGTTGAAAAAAATATAGGTATCAGTAAAGACTACAATAATTTTGAATTAAAATCGGCTATTGCTACCGGCGATTATATCAAGGCACAAAAAATAATCAATTATTTCTCGGCCAATCCTAAAGAACATCCCATAGTGGTAACTGTGGCTATTTTGTATAATTTTTTTAGAGATTTGTTTGTTTATCACAGTCTAAATGACAAGTCGCAATATGCGGCAGCCAAAGCCATGGGAGTAAATCCGTATTTTGTTAAAGAATACCAAACGGCAGCCCGCAGATATCCAATGAAAAAAGTAACCCGCAATATAGCCGCTCTAAAATCTGCTGATCTCAAAAGTAAAGGGCTTTCTTCGGGTAGTATGACCCAAAAAGATATACTTAACGAATTGTTATTTGTCTTAATGCACTAAAAACGGCCGCCTTTATGTTCGTCTTGCCATTTTTTAAGGGCATCCCATTCACCGTTTAAAGCCATTTTGGCTTGAAAAGGCCAACTTTCGGGATTATGAACTTTGTAGTTGGGGCCGGCTTTGTCCAAAACAGCTTGTATATATGAAATTTCTGCTTTTGATAAATCATCCCAAGTATAAATACGGGCTTCATATAACAGTTGTTCTATCTTGGGGCCGATACCTTCCACTATTTTCAAATCGTCTTTTTTGGCAGGCTCTTGGTTTGCTTTAAAGGTTAATAGCGCTTTCTTTTGATTGTTTTTACAATCATCCAATTCTTTTTGTAGTCGTTTTAATTCATTCTTATTGATATCCAATTGATTCTCTAAAAGCGTATTTTTATGAGAGAGGTCATCTAAACGAGCTTGATTGTTGTTGTTTTTTGATAGAAAATAACGTAATAAATAGCCTAAGATAAAGGCTATCAAAAGCATTAAAATAATTTCAAATGTTGCAGTGCCTTTGCCGTAAGAATCTGCGGCACTGAATAAACCGCTGACTAATAAATTCATAATATTAATTTTTTATTAAACTGATTTCAACTCTTCTGTTTTGTTGCCTGCCTTCTTTGGTATTGTTATCTGCGACAGGTTCAGTATCACCGGCAGATTTTACAATAATTCTATCGGCGTCAATACCATTATTAATCAATACTTTTTTAATACGATTGGCACGTTTGAGTCCTAAAATTTTATTGGCTTTGGGGCTACCGCTATTGTCGGTATGTCCCACAACCAAAATGTTATATGCCGGATTGGATTTAATTTTTTGACTCAATCCTTTTAAATAATTTATAATGGTTTTGTTTTTAATTTCTTTGGTTGAATTTAAAGGGAAATGGATGGCTGTTTTGCCGTTGTCTTGTTCTTGAACAAAGTTATTATATGTTATCCACCGGATATGATTTTTATAAGCATTGATATAATAAGGATGAGGGGTGGGCGAGCCTTGTAATAATTGACCACGCGTCATTACCAAGTTGGTATCTATGTCTTTTGAAATTAATTTTTTAATAGCTTCGGCACGTGCCAAGCCCAAATTGTCATAAGTAGTATTATTGGGTTCATTGTTATAATATGGCGATTCAATACGTAATTTTTTACCTTCTGCTTGCAGCTGTTTAATTGATTTTATTTCGGCTTGCCACCGGGTGGTATCTGCTATTTTGACCTTAGACTGTCCCCATAAAAAATAAAGCAAATCATGTTTGATGGTTTTTTTAACGGCACTCGTAGTATCTGTTGATTTTTCAGGGGTTTTTATGGCTGTATTTGGCTGATTTTGACAAAATCCTTTTATTTTACATACATACCAATAAGTGCTGCCGCTACCCCATAATAAAAAGAGAAAAATGACCCCGATAGATCTGGCATTCATAGATTAAATTTTAAGTTAATATAATAATGATATTATAATCTTACGGTAAAAATATTAAATTTTAATTAAAAATAAAAACATTTGGATTGTTTTTTTATTATTAAATGTTAATTTTATATGAAAATCTCGTTAGCAAGCCCTACTTAATTAAGATTAAAACGTAGTGGAAGTTGTAGCTACAAGTGAGTATTTTGGATGTGGCGTAAGTGAAACAGAAACAGAACATTAGATTAATTTATATTTGTATTTAGTTTTAGTTGCTGATATATAATGTTCGTTTAAAGTAAATTGATTATCAATAAATTATTATAATTTAAGAAATTAAATTGTTTGATTTATGGCTAATCGGCATAAATTTTAACATAAAAAAATAGGGTTTTGATATCGTTTTTATAATTTTGCATCGTATTTTTGCAAACTTCTAATTTTAAATTTTAATGTTTCAGTTAAATCAAAATTCTTTTGTATTTCCTCCCGTTACTTTAGCTAACAGTTCCGGTTTATTGGCTTATGGAGGGGATTTGTCGGTAGAAAGACTTTTGGTAGCTTACCGTAATGGTATTTTTCCTTGGTATGAAAAAAATGAGGAAATATTATGGTGGGCACCCAATCCGCGAATGGTTTTATTTCCTGATGAAATTAAAATTTCAAAGAGTATGCGAGCTTTTCGTCGAAAAAGCAATTATAAAATTACACAAAATCAGAATTTTGAAGCTGTTATCAAGTCTTGTGCTCAAGTTCATAGAGGAGGACAAAAGGGCACTTGGTTACATGATGAAATGATTGAAGCTTATATCAAATTATATAAAATGGGCAAAGCCTTTTCTATTGAGGTATGGAATGATAAAGATGAATTGGTCGGTGGGCTTTATGTTGTTATATCCGCCAAGCGCGTATGGACCGGTGAGAGTATGTTTCATTTAGAACCCAACACGTCAAAATTGGCTTTTATCCATTTGGCGGAAACCGCTCAAGAAAAAGATGTCAGTATTATAGACTGCCAATTATATACCGATCATTTGGCCAGTTTGGGGGCACGTGAAATACCGCGTGACGAATTTATGCTGTATTTGACGGACTAATATTAAAATATAAACCAATTTGGTATAATTCTGAAAGTGCCTATAAAAAAAGCCGCCTTAAAAAAAGCGGCTTAAAATTTTTTTATTTGATAATTCTTATTTTAATACGGGGCTGGCACTTTTTCTTTGCAAGTTGACCGCATTGGGATCTACCACTTTTCCTTTTATTTTTAATATAACGACGTTGTTGCTGGCATTAGAATAAACGGTGATGGTTTTTCTAAAAGGGCCGGCACGGTGTGTGTTGTATTTAACTACAATCTTGTCGGATTTGCCCGGCATAATAGGTTTGGTAGGTTTACTGGGCACTGTGCAACCGCAAGACGATTTAACACGATTGATAATAAGTGGTGCATCACCGGTATTGGTAAATTCAAATACGCGGGTGCCATCGGCATTTTTTTCAATAGTGCCGTAGTCTATTTCAGTTTGCTTAAACTCAATTTTAGCCTTTTTCTCTTGCGAAAAGCCTTGAAAGCTTAATATAATGGCGAATAAGAAAAGTATTTTTTTCATGGTATTGTTTTTTTCATTTTAAAATTCAAAGTTATTATTTTTTTTTAATGACCAAATAAAATATTTGATTTTTTTGGTTTCCTTTAAACATTTTGCAAAAGTTATGCCAAAAATAAATATATAATGTGGCGTTTGTTTATGTCAGTTTGTGTATTGTGTGAAGAATAAAAATAATTATTCTCACACCTTCAAAAAAATCACTCATTGTCTTTCTCGACACAACTCCAAAACAAGTTCGGGGTTACTTGAATAGACATGTGGTATGTCCGTTCGGTGCTGTATTGAAGGACAAAATGCAGTGTGTCGAGAATGACTTAATATAACATACAATATTTTTAATCCTTTCCGGCATGACAAATTAAGAATAAATTGTATTTTTGTAACTTAATTAAAAATGCAGTAGTTTCATGAATATTCCCACCAAATATAATCCGTCTCAAATAGAAGATAAATGGTATGATTACTGGATGAAAAACAGATATTTTCATTCGGAACCAGATGAAAGAGAGCCGTATACCATTGTTATTCCTCCACCCAATGTGACCGGTGTCTTACATATGGGACATATGCTCAATAATACTTTGCAAGATGTGCTGATACGTCGCGCCCGTATGCAAGGCAAAAATGCTTGTTGGGTGCCGGGCACCGATCATGCTTCTATTGCTACAGAAGCCAAAGTTGTAGCCAAACTCAAAAAGGAAGGAATTGAAAAAGACGATTTGTCACGAGACGAATTTCTTAAACACGCATGGAATTGGACGCATAAACACGGCGGTATTATTTTGGAACAACTTAAAAAATTAGGCGCCAGTTGCGATTGGGACAGGACCAAATTTACTTTGGATGATGATATGTATGAAAGCGTTATCAAAGTGTTTGTCGATTTGTATAACAAAGGTAAGATTTATCGCGGTTTTCGTATGGTCAATTGGGATCCGGAAGCCAAAACAACCGTTTCTGACGAAGAAGTCAATTATACAGATGAACAAGGACATTTGTATTATCTAAATTATCCGATTGTTGGCAGTGAAAACGAGTTTATACAAATAGCAACCACTCGTCCCGAAACCATTTTGGGTGATACCGCCATTGCCGTCAGTCCTCAAAATGAAAAATATGCCAAATACATTGGTAAAAAAGCTTTGGTGCCGATAGCCAATCGTGAAATACCGATTATTGCCGATGATTATGTCGATCCGGAATTTGGAACCGGTGCTTTAAAAATCACACCGGCACATGATCCTAATGATAAGGAAATAGGCGAACGTCACAATTTGGAAATTATTGATATTTTTAATGAGGATGCCACGCTCAACAGTTACGGTTTGCACTACGAAGGCAAAGATCGCGATGTGGTCAAAAAAGAAATAGTTGAAGAGTTGAAAGAAAAAGGCTATTTGGATAAAATAGAAAAACACATGCACCGCGTTGGCCGTAGCGAACGCACCAATGCAGTGATAGAGCCACGCTTGTCTCGTCAGTGGTTTTTAAAAATGAAAGAATTGGCACAACCGGCTATTGATGCGGTGCGCAATGGAGAGGTGAAATTGATTCCCAAAAAATTTGAAAACACTTATTTTCACTGGATGGACAACGTGCGCGATTGGAATATTTCACGTCAGTTATGGTGGGGACACCGTATTCCCGCATATTTTTATGGCGATGGCGAAGATGATTTTGTGGTTGCAGAGAGTCTGGAACAAGCCTTGCCTTTGGCACGAAAAAAATCGGGAAATCCTGATTTACAATTATCCGATTTAAAGCAAGATGAAGATGCTTTGGACACTTGGTTTTCGTCGTGGCTGTGGCCTATGAGTGTCTTTGACGGTATTAGAAATCCCAAAAATAAAGATTTTCAATATTACTACCCGACCAATGATTTGGTGACAGCCCCCGAAATTCTTTTCTTTTGGGTGGCTCGTATGATTATAGCCGGTTACGAATTTGCCGGACAAAAACCTTTTGACAATGTTTATTTGACCGGCATTGTGCGGGATAAGTTAGGACGTAAAATGTCCAAATCATTGGGTAATTCGCCCGATCCAATCAAAATGATGGAAGAATACGGTGCCGATGCTGTTCGTGTAGGCATGCTTTTGACTTCGCCGGCCGGAAACGACTTGCCTTTTGATATGGATTTGGTCATGCAGGGCCGTAATTTTGCCAATAAAATTTGGAATGGATTCCGCTTGGTCAAATCGTGGGAGATTGACAAAGAAAAACCGCAACCCGAAGCTGCCAAAACTGCTATTAAATGGTATCAAAACCGGTTTAATCAAGTTTTATCAGAGATAGAAGATGACTTTTCAAAATACCGTATTTCGAATGCCTTAATGCGTATTTACAAGTTGATTTGGGACGATTACAGCTCATGGTTTTTAGAAATGGTCAAACCGCCTTTTGGTGAAAAAATCGATCAAAAAACTTATGATGAAACCATTGCCATTTTAGAAAATAATATGAAAGTATTGCACCCGTTTATGCCGTTTATTACGGAGGAAATTTGGCAATACATCAAACAGCGCAATCCGGAGGAGGCCATTATCGTATCGGCATATCCCAAAGAAGCTTCTTTTGACACCAATAATCTGAAACAGATGCAACTAGCTCAAGAAATTATTTCGGGCATTAGAAAAATACGTAAAGAAAAAAATATCCCGGCCAAAGAGTCTGTCGATTTATTAATTTTGGAAAAAGAACCTTTAAGTCAAGATTATTGGCCGGTGGTTAAAAAATTGGGACATCTCAAAGACATTAATCCAATAACAACCCCCGACGATCAAGCGGCTGCTTTTAGAGTAGGCGTGAACGAATATTTTGTGCCCTTGGACGGTTTTATCAATCCCGAAGAAGAAAAGCAAAAACTCTTGGAAGAATTGGAATATACACAAGGCTTTTTAAAAAGTGTGCAAAAAAAACTCAGCAACGAACGCTTTGTTAACAATGCCCCCGAAAAGGTAGTGGCTATGGAACAAAAAAAAGAAGCCGACGCGTTGGAAAAAATTGCTTTACTTGAAAAAAGATTAAAGAGTTTGTAAGCATCCGGTTCTTGTTAGTATGTCTTAAGGTTTTTATAATTGCAATAAACAAGCTCTCTGACTGTCCCGAACTTGTTTCGGGATGTATAAAAGTGTTCTATATTAGCAGAATTATAGGTGGCTGAGTGTTCTGTAAATGTCAAAAATATTATTGATGCATTGTTGATGCCGTAAAGTTTTGGTATATTTGATATAAAATACCGCCTTATGAAAAAAATATTAGTGACCGGTTTGTTGTTGGGTTTATTATTTACTTGTCAAAGTCCTAAGAAAAACAAACAAAAACCTCAAGAAGATAGTCCAAAGTCCTTACAAACCACAAAATGGGAACTTAATGAAGATGCCTCAAGCATTTATTGGACCGGTTATAAAACTACCGGAAAAATACCTGTAAAGGGTGTATTTCAAAATTTCAAAATAAAAGGGGTAAAATCTGCAACAAATTTGGCTGAGATTTTAAAAAATGCACAAGTTCAAATCAATGTTTATTCGATATTTTCTGACAATGAAGACCGTGATAAGAAGTTGATTGGTGATTTGTTTGAATATATGACCGATACTGAAAATATTTATGCACGTGTAGAAAAAATAACCAAAGACAGTATTTGGGTCAATATTCATATGAATGCCCACGAAAAAATAGTGCCTATGTTTCTGCAGATGGATAATCAAAAAGGGGTTGTGCAACTAAACGGCCGGATTGATTTACTTAAAGATTTTGCTGCTGCTAAAGCTCTAAATAAATTTCATAAAGCTTGTTTTGATAAACATACCGGCAAAGACGGTGTTAGTAAAACATGGCCTGAAGTAGCAATTGCCGCCCGGTTGGTTTTTGATAAATAATAAAATCTATTTTTTTGACTTTATTGGCAATTTATTGATTTTTAATTGTTTAATATTCTTTTTGAGACGATTAATTTTATTAAGATTGCTTTTTTTATGTTGGATATGGTCGAGCTTGGGCATGCTGTCTTTACGGGCTTGTGCCAAACTGTCACGGGTCAAAATTTCTTCAAATTCGTCATAACCTGTATTATAGATTTTCATTTTGTCAATCACGGCATTGAGATTTTTGACCACCGTATTCAAAGTTTTTTGTATGGTATCTGTTTCTATCTGTTTTTTATGTATAAGAAAACGAAGTTTTTTCAAATTAATTTCCGTTAAGACCAAACGGCTTTTAACGGCTGCTGTATCCAACTTTGATTTAAAATGACGCGCTTTTAACTGTTTAAAAAGTTTTAAGTCTTTGTCTGTCAGGTCAATAAGCTCATCTATGCTGTAATTTTCCGGTTTAAAGCTTTCAACCAATTTGATAAAATTATTATTTTTTTTGACGGCATCCTTTATGGGATCGATAGATTGAAGCGGAATACTTCTTTTTACAATTTGGATATTTTTTTTAGAAGTTTTTTGCACAGGCTGCACTTTTTGTTTAACATCCTTGTGACAACTTGAATTAATTAATAATAAAAATCCTAATAAATAACCTGTAATAGCTTTCATAGTTGCAAATTACTTAAAAAATCTTTTATTTAATTACAATTTTATGATTTATTTTTGATTTTATGATTTATAAAAAAGTTATATTTGCTTTGATAAAAAAGACAAGTATCTGATGAAAAATATATTGATAATCGGTTCTAACGGACAAATAGGCACGGATTTACTGGCTAAGTTGCGTCAAAAATTCAATAACGGACAAGTTATTGCTTCTGACATACGTAATCCAAAAAATCCTGACCCTAAATTTGTGTTGCTGGATGCGACTGATCGTGAGTCTGTTAGAAATGTCCTAAAAGATTATCAAATTGACGAGGTATATTTGATGGCTGCCATATTATCGGCCAATGCCGAAAAAATGCCCAATAAAGCCTGGGATATAAATATGCAGGTATTGTTTAATTTGTTAGAATTGGCCAAAGAAGGTTTGTTTAAAAAATTATTTTGGCCCAGTTCTATTGCCGTGTTCGGCCCGCACACCCCGCGCATCAATACGCCGCAATATGCCGTTATGGACCCTAATACGGTCTATGGTATCAGCAAATTGGCCGGCGAACGTTGGATAGAATACTACCGCGAACATTTTAATGTGGATGTCCGAAGTGTGCGTTATCCGGGCATTATCAGTTGGAAAACCATGCCCGGTGGCGGTACTACCGATTATGCTGTTGAAATTTTTCATGAAGCCTTAAAACACGGTCGATACACATCATTTTTGGCTGCCAATACACGTTTGCCTATGATGTATATGCCCGATGCCATTGATGCCACCATTAAAATTATGGAAGCGGATCAAGAACGCCTAAGTATTCATAACTCCTATAATATTGCCGGTATTAGTTTTACACCGGAAGAATTGGCCGCAGCTATTCGTCAATACATACCCGGTTTTACCATAGACTACCAACCTGATTTCAGACAAGCCATTGCAGAGTCTTGGCCGGAATCTATTGATGACCGTATGGCTTTTAAAGATTGGCATTGGCATCATAAATACGATTTGGACAGTATGGTAAAAGACATGTTAAAAAATTTGGAAAAAAAATACCAAGCCGGTAGTTTATTATATCAAATGGATTTATAAAATAGTTAGAAACATTGGACTATTTTGTATGTCGTTTTGGTATAACAGCTATCTGCCATTAAATTTATGGAAGAGCCAACTTTTTTGCCAATTTAAAATTCCAACTTTTTAATAAATGCTTCGGGTATGTTTTTAAGAAGTTTCTTTAAAGCTGCAGTAGAATGATTGGCATAGAATTCGTGTTTAGCTTTTTGATTTTCAGGGGCTAAAATATTCAATTTTTCCAATACCCGCTTACTTTGTTTGGCAATGGCCATACTCGGTTCTATAATTTTGACGGACGCACCCAATATTTGTTTCATTTGAGGTATTAAAAAAGGGTAGTGGGTGCAGCCTAAAACCAAATGATCAATGCCTTGTTCCAGCATCGGGTTGAGATATTTTTGCAATAGCCGGTAAGTTTCCCGGCTTTCCATCCGGTTATTTTCAACTATTTCTACCAATCCTTGTCCGTAACGGCCTATAATTTCTACATCGTTGACAGGGATAATCTCTTTAAGTTCTTGCAACATATTACTTTGCAAGGTGCTTTGGGTGGCTAACAATCCTATTTTCTTGGTTTGGCTTTGTAGGCTGGCCGGTTTTATAGCGGGTTGAATGCGTATAAACGGCACATGATACTTTTGACGCAGGTGTGGTATGGCATTGGTAGAAGCTGTATTACATGCCACAATAATTAATTTTACATTTTTATTGAGCAAAAATTCCGTGTTTTTTTCGCTTAACGCAATAATCTCATCTTTGGTTTTATGGCCATAAGGTGCGTTTTTGTTATCCGCCAAATAAATGGTATGTTCGTATGGCATCAAAGTATTAACGGCCTGCCAAATGCTGATACCGCCTACACCCGAATCAAATAAACCAATGGCTTGACTTGACATATTAAAGTTATTCCTTTTTGTGTTTGGCATAGTGTCGCCATCGTTCAATAGCGGTTTGCATATCGGTGGGAATTTCAGAGTCAAAGCTCATAAATTTACCGGTGCGCGGGTGTGTAAAGCCCAATGTTTTGGCATGCAATGCCTGTCTTGGCAATACTTTAAAAGTATTATCGACAAATTGTTTATATTTGGTAAAGGTAGTGCCTTTTAGTATCTTGTCACCACCATAACGGGCATCGTTAAACAAAGGATGGCCGATGTGCTTCATGTGAGCTCGTATTTGATGGGTGCGACCGGTTTCCAGTTCCAATTCTACAAGGGTAACATAACCGAAACGTTCCAAAACTTTGTAGTGAGTAACAGCGGGTTTACCATAATCTCCTTCGGGAAAAACGATCATTTGCAGCCGGTTTTTCGGATTGCGTCCCAAATTTCCTTCTATGGTGCCTTCGTCGTTTTTTAAGTCGCCCCAAACCAAAGCTACGTATTTTCTCTTAGAGGTTTTGTCGGCAAATTGTTGTGCCAGTTTGGTAATGGCATTTTCGTTTTTGGCCACTACTAACAGTCCCGTAGTATCTTTGTCAATCCGGTGCACTAAGCCGGGGCGGTTGTCCGAATTTTTCGGCAAGTTTTCAAAGTGATAAATAAGGCCGTTAAGCAAGGTGCCACTGTAATTGCCATGTCCCGGATGCACTACCATACCGGCTGGTTTGTTAAGCACAATTAAATCGTCATCTTCGTAAACGATATCAATGGGTATATTTTCGGGCACCAATAGGTTTTCGTAAGGGGCATAGGGCAGCACAATTTTAATTTCATCTAAAGGCTTGACCTTGTAATTGGGTTTGACAGGTTGTCCGTTGACTAACACACCGCCGGCTTTGGCAACATTTTGTATTCTGTTGCGGGTCAAATTTTCAATTTTGTCAGTCAAATACCGGTCGATACGCACGGCACCTTGACCTTTATCAACAATAAATTGATAATGTTCAAAGAGTTTTTCCTCGTCAGGGGTTTGATTAGTTTCCAATGACATTGTTCAGTGTTTTTTGAAGCGTAGCATCTGCTTGCGGAGCATTTTGATAGTCTTTTCCGGCATCCGAAGTGTCTTCGTCATTATTACTACTTTCAACTGAGCGTTTGCCGTCGCCAATCGTTAGATTAATAACGGAATTTTTTGGAATTTTATCTCCGGTTTTTAAACTGTCTTTTTGGTGCATGGCAGTCAATACAATTTCGGCAAAATAGGGTTTGGTGGTTATTTTTCCTACTTTTAACCCCGAAGCTTTTATTAAACTCAAAGCCTGACGTTTGGATTTGCCGATGACCGCCGGAAAAGATACTTTGGCAAAAGCGTTGTTGTTTATTTTGACATAAATTTTACGTCCTACTTTTACTTGGTCATCTTTTTTAGGATTTTGTTCAATAATGGCATATTTCTTATACTTGGGATTGTAATCCACCGTATCTATTATGACGATATTCATTTGTCGGTCTTCCAATATTTTTTTAGCGTCTTCGTATGATTTATTGGTCAAATCGGGAACCAAATGATACTCATTATGATGGGTGTAATTGGCCAAATATAATTTTAAACCGAAAATGATGAGCACTATTAAAACAACAGCGGCTATCAAATTTTTTAAGAATGTTTTACTGATAAGAAATTTAAAAAAATCCATAAATTATTTATTGAACGGTGCTTGCGGCAAAGTTAGTAAAAAATATGCAGTTTAAATGCTGTAATTTCTGGCACCGAAAATGGCTGAGCCCACCCGAATGAGATTACTGCCGTGTGTTATGGCAATTTTATAATCATGACTCATTCCCATTGATAGATATTCCATTTCTTTTAATTGCGACTTGGATTTTATATACAGGCGATGCAAATAAGCAAATTCGGAAGCAATTTGTATGGTATCATCTGTATTGGTTGCCATTCCCATCAGTCCTTTTATACGGACATTTGGAAATTCACCGGCTTGGTATTGAGTAATTATAGTGTGGAGGGTTTCTTCATCCATACCGAACTTGGTGTCTTCTTTGGCAATTTTTATTTGCAATAACACTTGTAATTGTCGTTGGTGTTTGGCAGCTTGTTTTTCTATTTCTTTGAGTAGTTTCAGGTTGTCCACACTATGAATTAAAAAGACAAAAGGCGCTATATATTTGACTTTATTGCGCTGTAAATGACCAATCATGTGCCAGCGGATATCTTGGGGCAATTGTTCATGTTTGGCCACTAATTCTTGTACTTTGTTTTCGCCAAAATCCCGTTGATCACAGGCATAGGCTGACATGATATCAGAATTGGGTTTGGTTTTGGATACTGCTACCAAAAGAACATTTTCGGGTGTTTCGTTTTTTATTTTTTTTAAGTTATCACATATAGTCTGCTTCATTTTTTCTATATTTCGTAAATAAACAAGCCTTTTAAAGGACGTGGTTCGAGGTATAAACTTTTATAAGGAATGGCTATGCCGAGATCAATGGTTTGTTTGATTTCATCAAAATCCATCGGCCGCACAATAAAACCGAATTTACAGTTGCCTTTATTCAGTTGATTTTCGACGCATTTGGTGCTGCGTTTACCGTCACAAAATTTTAGTGATTCGTTGCTTAACAAAGTATGATTGTCCGAAATTTGAGGTAAAATATAGCGTTCGAAAATAACCGAATCGGGGAGTTGTTTGTCGATATGTGATTTTGGTTTTAGTTTGTATTTGCCTTGTAATGAATAAAATAGAATTTCGCCTTTTTGGGGAGGGTCATAATTTGTAACCACTTCTATTTCAAAATGTTGTTTAAGGTTTTGATAAACTTCTTCAAAGGTTTTGGAAAAATCCGGCGAAACCCCTTTTTTGTATTCGTGTATTTTGACTTGGTTTTGACTAATCATAAAAGCCGGAAAGTAATTAAAAGCTTCTTGACCGGAAAAAAGATTGTCCGGTTCATTAATTTTTTTCTGGTATATAGCATGTAAAGCTTCAAAATAGTTGTTATCGTCTATGATGTCAAATTGACCGGCTTGTAAATAGGCATCTTTGATCAATTGAATATCTTCAGGATCCAATACTTGCCAAACTTCGTGAATAAATCCGTTGTTACGGGTAAATTCGTATAAGGGTATTTTTGATTTATATTTGTTAATAATTTGATTGATAGCTTCAATATTTTCATGAACTACCGTAATAGGTTTGGCTATGAATCCTGTGTGTTCAATTAAATCTATTTTTTTTGCAACCATAGCCGGAACCGATTTTTCTATTTTATGAATGAGACCTTCTACAAAATCGGTGTGGGGAATTTGTCCCACAATACCTGCAAATTGTTTTTTTTCATTATCGATAATACTATAGATATAAAAGCCCGGATTTTCACCGGTTTTGATAATATTGTTTTTTTTAAATTTTAAGTATTGTCGTTTGATGGCTTTGTATTTTTTTAAGCCTTGTAAACGTTTGATATAGGGCTTGTAAAAAATATTATTAAAAGAATAAGGATTGCGGCGTATTATACTATTGATATCGCTCGAACTCAATTCGCAATCATCTTCCGTAGGAAATATACAAGCTTTATTGCGTAACGGATGGGTTAATATTGCAGGATAAAAATGTGCCATAACTGTATTTTTAAGAAACTGTCTCAAAAGTATTTCTCACTAGGTTTGCAATGAAAGATATTCACTCTTTTGAGACAGTTTCATGATCAATTTTAATTAAGTTAAGTCGTGAATAACCAGCCCACTGCGCAACTTGGGTTCAAACCAGGTTGTTTTGGGTGGCATAATATTACCGGTGTCTGCAATGTTGATTAACTGTTTCATAGACACGGGATACAAGGCAAATGCTACAGCATAATCACCTGAGTTTACTTTATCTTCTAATGCTTTTAGACCGCGAATACCTCCGACAAAATCAATACGTTTGCTTGTGCGCAGGTCTTTAATATCCAATACGGGTTCTAAAATATGTTTGGACAGTACGCTGACATCGAGTTGATCAATAGGATCGTTGTCGTTATAGGTGCCGGGTTTGGCGGTTAACTTATACCAGTCGCCGTCCAAATACATAGAAAATTCGTGCAATTTTTGCGGTTTATAATTTTCGGGACCTATCTTTTGTATATCAAAACTCCGGCTGATTCTTTCCAAAAATTCTTCTTTAGTCAAGCCGTTCAAATCTTTAACAACTCTATTATAGTCAATAATTTTGAGCTGGTTGTCAGGAAAATGCACGGCCATAAAATAATTGTAAGCTTCTTGTCCGGTATGATTGGGATTTTGTGCTTTTTTTTCTTGCATTATACGAGCTGCCGCGGCAGTTCTGTGATGACCGTCAGCCACATAGGTATAGGGGACTTTTTCGGCAAACAAGCGTTCTAATTGACGGTTGTCTTTTTCGTCTTCCACCACCCAAAAATGATGTCCGAAACCGTCTTCGGCCGTAAAGTCGTAAATAGGTTCATTATTATTGACTACTTTTTCTACAATAGCATCAATTTCAGGTACCGCCTTGTAAGAAAAGAATACCGGTTCTATATTGGCATTGAGATAACGGGTTAATACCATACGGTCTTCTTCCTTGTCGGGGCGGGTTAATTCATGTTTTTTGATAATGCCGTCAAAATAATCTTGCGCAGCAGCAGCACCCACAATACCATATTGGGTGCGTCCGTCCATGGTTTGGGCATAGATGTAATAATGCGGTTGTTCGTCTTGCACCAGCCATTTATTAGCTTTGAATTTATTATAATTTTCAACCGCTTTATTATAAACCGCTTCCGAATGGATATCGGTGCCTTCAGGCAAATCTATTTCGGCACGGGTAATATGTAGTAATGAGTATTCTTTGCCTTTAGCCATTTCGGCTGCTTCTTCAGAGTTCATTACGTCGTAAGGTAAAGCCGACACATCTTTGGCTATGTCTTTGGGAGGTCTGTATCCTCTAAATGGTTTTATTGTTGCCATAGTTTTAGGTCTTAATTTTAATTTAATTTGTAAGTTTGATCATTGTTTTCAAAGAAATTGACTATTTGATTAACCGCTGCCACACCGGCATTGATATTGGCTTCGGCGGTTTGTGCACCCATTTTTTTCGGTGTAAAGAAAATACGATCGGCAAACCGGGTTTCAAATTCGTCACGTTTATCAGGAGCTATATCCGAAATGTATTTAAAGTCGGGGCGTTCTGCCATCAATTGTAACAAACCGTCTTCATCAATAATTTCTTTCCGGGCTGTATTGATTAAAACCGCATTATCGGGCATTTGTTTTAATAATTCGTAATTAATGCTTTTGATAGTTTGTGGTGTTGCCGGAATATGTAATGAAACATATTGGGCGTTTTTATACATATCTTCAACGTTTTCATAGTCTTTGATACCGTCACGTTCTACAATTTCCGATGATACATAAGGATCGTGAGCGACCACATTCATATCAAAACCTTTGGCAATGCGTGCCACGTTTTTGCCTACATTGCCATAGGCATGAATACCGATGGTTTTACCTTTGAGTTCGGTGCCGGGCGTGCCGTTAAATTGGTTGCGTGCCATGAGCACCATCATGCCCAATACCAATTCTGCCACGGCATTGGCATTTTGACCGGGAGTATTCATCACCACGGTTTTGTTATTAGTGGCAGCTTTTAAATCTATATTGTCGTAACCGGCACCGGCACGAACCACAATTTTAAGATTGGGCGCCTGTTCAAATACTTCCGCATCTATTTTGTCACTGCGGACAATTAAGGCGTCTACATTTTTAACGGCTTCTATCAAGGCTTTTTTATCCGGATATTTTTCTAATAATATCATTTTATAACCGGCTTTGTCCAACAAATTTTTCATTTGGTTGATAGCCGCGGGGGCAAAAGGTTTAACTGTTGCTATCAGTACTTTTTTCATGGTATATGTTTAATTTTTCTTAAGATACTTGTTTTTCAAAATCTTGCATGGCTTTTACTAAAACTTCAACACTTTCTTTAGGCAAGGCATTGTAAGTAGAGGCTCTAAAACCACCGACCGAACGGTGTCCTTTGATACCGACTATGCCACGTTGGGCGGCAAAATCCAGAAAGTCTTGTTCGTATTGTTTATAATTGTCATTCATAACAAAGGTGATATTCATTAGAGAACGATCTGCTTCGTTTGGTACCGCAGCCGAAAATAATTTATTACGATCGATTTCATCGTATAAAATTTTGGCTTTTTCTTCATTCCGTTTTTGAGCTGCCGCTACACCACCGTTATCTTTAAGCCATTTGAGTGTTTGCAAAGCTGAGAAAACCGCTAAAACCGGAGGTGTGTTAAACATTGAGCCTTTGTCAATATGCGTTTTATAATTAAGCATGGTGGGAATATGACGGTTTACTTTGCCGAGTATATCATTTTTGATAATCACAAAAGTGGCACCGGCCGGACCGAGATTTTTTTGTGCTCCACCATAAATCAAGGCATATTTTGATACATCAACAGGACGGCTAAAAATATCGGATGACATATCTGCAATCAAGGGAACCGGACTGTCAATATCTTCTTTGATTTCTGTACCGGCAATAGTGTTGTTGGTCGTGATATGAAAATAATCGGCATCGGTGGGAATGTTGTAATTTTTCGGAATATAATTGTAGCCTTTGTCTTTGCTGCTGGCTACTACGGTTACGTCACCAAAACCCTTGGCTTCTTTGATGGCTTTGCTGCTCCAAGCACCGGTGTCGAGATAGGCAGCTTTTTTATTAAGCAAGTTGAAAGGAATCATGGCAAATTGAGTACTGGCGCCTCCTTGTAAAAATAACACTGAATAGTCGTCGGGAATGTTGAGTAATTCCTTAAACAATGCTTGTGCTTGATTCATCACATCAACAAACTCTTTGCTGCGATGCGAAACTTCCAAAACGGATAAACCGGTGCCGGCAAAATCTTTAATGCCTTCAATGGTTTTTTCAATGGTATATTGTGGCAGAATGCTTGGTCCTGCATAAAAATTGTGCTTTTTCATAGCTGAATGTTTTAAGTCTTTATTTGTCATATTAAATATTTTCAAAGATTGAAAAAATTTTTTTTAGAAAAACATTTTTCACAATAAATTTAAAGTATAAAAAATGGAAAAAAGTGATATTTGTCAGTTTATTATAATTGCTTGAATAAGATTCTTGAAAAGAAAAAAGCAAATTATAATAAAAGATGACACCTGTCATTTTTTTAGGAACCGGGCGGTATAAGATGCCGGAACATTTCAGCTGGTGTCAATTATTATTTAAAATGTTTACATTTGTGTAATTTTTAAGTGAAATGAAACATTATCTGCTATTAGCTTTATTATCCGGTTTGTTATTCAGTATAGGTTGGCCGACTTTTGGTCATGCGTTTTTTTTATTTTTTGCTTTTATTCCATTATTGTTTATTGAAGAAAAATTTTTAAAAAACAAGGCTGATAAATTTTTCTTTTTATATGTTTATTTAGCTTTTTTTATTTGGAATTTGACCAAAACCTGGTGGGTTTATAAAGCGACTGCCGTTGGAGGTGTTTTTGCCATAGTAGTTAATGCCTTTTTAATGACCTTTACATTTTGGTTGTTTCATTTTGTACGAAAACGATTGCCGCAATCAATGGCTTATGCTTTTTTTATTTTTATATGGATTAGCTTTGAAAAATTTCATCTCAATTGGGATTTTTCTTGGCCATGGCTCAATTTGGGCAATGGTTTTTCGGAACAAACAGACTGGATTCAGTGGTATGAATATACCGGTAATTTTGGAGGAAGTTTTTGGGTGTTGATAGTTAACTTATTGTTTTATAAGGCTTTGTCTAAATATTTGCAGGTGCGTAACCTGCGTGGTTTGATGATAAATTCCGGAAGAGCTTTTTTGTGGGTATTCATTCCCGTTCTGTTTTCTTATTATATAAAAGGACATTATACCGAACAAGGCCCTCAAGCCACTGTTTCTATTTTACAGCCCAATTTAGACCCGTGGACAGAGAAATTTAAATATAACAATACACAATTGGTACAAGATTTTTTAAAATTGGCCGATCCCAAAGCTGATTTGATCATTGCACCCGAAACGGCCATATCAAGATATATTGAAATCAATGATTTTCGTTTTACCCGGCCTTATTTATTACTGAAATCTTTTGTTAAAACCTATAAAACGCCGGTATTAACAGGTATTGATTTTATTCATTGGTATCCTAAACATACCAAAAATATTCCAGAAACTGCCAACCGTTCCAAACACGGCAGATGGTATGATATGTATAACTCGGCCGTTCTGGTCAGTCTGTCCGATAGTTTGCAACTCTATCATAAATCAAAATTGGTAGTAGGTGCCGAATATACACCTTTTAGAAAAATTTTGGAGCCTTTAATCGGCGATTGGGTTACAAAAACCATAGGGGTCTCTATGGGATCCAACGTTTCACAAAAGGAACGTAGTGTATTTATTGTACCTGGTACACCCATAAAAGTGGCTCCTATTATTTGTTATGAGAGTGTATACGGCGAATATGTTACGCAATATGTAAAAAAAGGTGCCAATCTGTTGGCTGTAATTACCAATGACGGTTGGTGGGGCAACACCGAAGGGCACCGGCAACATTTAAGTATCGCCAAATTGCGTGCCATAGAAAACAGGCGTGATGTAGTCCAGTCCGCCAATACGGGAATTTCTGCTCATATCAATCAACTTGGAGAAGTAACCAAGCAGTTACCTTATAATGTAAGAGGCAGTTTAACGGTAAAGGTGCGTTTGAATGAACATAGCAGTTTTTATACGCAGCAGGGCGACTATATAGCAAGGGTTTCTGTTTTTATGGCGTTCTTATTATTTTTTTACAGTTTTGCACGAAAAAAAATGCAATTATAATTTTCTTAATTATAATGATTTTAAATAATTTTTTTTTGTAATTTTGTTTACTTTTTAAAACATAAACACAATGAGCAAGAAATTAAATAAAGACGAAATATTATCATTATTAAAACAAGTGCATGTTCAGGGTAAAGATACCAATGTGGTTGATGCCGGCATTATAAAGGAGGTAAAAGCTAAATCAGATATTTTCGGAAAAAAAATTGAAATTGATGCGGTGATTGATTCTCCGGCGGTGCATATTCGAAAAAAACTAGAAGATGATATAATGGAGGCCTTGTCTAAAGATTTTGGCGATGTCGAAACCAAGATTAATGTTAAAGTAGTTATACCTGAAAGTGAAAAAGAAAAACCACTTAAAAAGATTAAGAATATTATAGCTGTAGCTTCGGGAAAAGGTGGTGTAGGAAAATCAACCGTTACTGCCAATTTGGCAACTTCGTTGGCCAAAATGGGTTTTAAAGTAGCCATATTGGACACCGATGTTTACGGACCTTCCATTCCATTGATGTTTGGCACTAGTGGCGAGCGTCCTAGAGCTACCAAAGTTGGAGATAAAACCATGATTATACCTATAGAAGCTCATGGTGTCAAAAATATGTCCATCGGTTATTTTGCACGTCCCGACCAAGCTGTAATTTGGCGTGGCAGTATGGCCAATTCGGCTATTAATCAAATGGTATTTGATACGGATTGGGGCGATTTGGATTTTATGTTGATTGATTTGCCTCCCGGCACCGGTGATATTCAATTATCTGTAATGCAAACCCTTCCTGTCACGGGCGCCGTGGTTGTTACCACACCACAAAATGTAGCCATTGCCGATGTGAAAAAATCTATAGACATGTTTAAAAATCCGACTATCAATGTACCGGTATTGGGAATTGTCGAAAATATGTCTTATTTTACTCCCGAAGAATGTCCCGAAAATAAATATTATATTTTTGGTAAAGATGGTGGTAAATATTTGGCCAAAGATTTAGGCGTAGCTTTCTTGGGAGAAATTCCTCTGGTGCAAAGTGTGCGTGAGTCAGGTGATGTGGGACGGCCGGCAGCATTACAAGAAAACACGCCGACGCAAAGAGCTTTTGAAGAAATTACAAAAAATGTGGTGGAAGAAACTATGAAACGTAATGAAACATTGCCGCCGACAGAAAAAATCAGGATTACAAATCAGGCCGGTTGCAGCGTAAAATAATTTTTCATCATATACAGTTATTTTATAGTATTAACCGGAAAATCGAAATGATGGAAGAGAAAGAAAAATTGATTAAATTAAATCAAGCATTAGACGAGATACGTCCTTTCTTACAAAAAGATGGAGGTGATATCTCATTAATTGATTTTACCGATAAAGAAGTTGTTGTTCAATTAGAAGGCAATTGTTTTCATTGTAAAATAAATAATTTAACTTTGAATATCGGTGTGAAACAAATAATAAAAAAATACTTACCTGAGGTAGAGAAGGTGAGAAGTATAGAATAACTGACTATGGATAAACAACACAAATTAGAAGAAATATTAGGCGATATTTTTTCAGACAAACTTATTGAAAACTTAGCGACTTATGGTCGCATTCAAAAATTTGAAGAAGGAACACAAATTATTTCCAGAGGTGATGTCGTCAAAGACATTCCCATTGTTTTATCGGGAACGGCCAAAGTGGTTAGAACCGATGAAAAAGGAGAGGAACATATTTTATTTTATCTCAATGAAAAAGAAGCTTGTACAGCCACTTTCTCCATTTGTTCCGATTCTAAAAAAAGTGAAATAGATTTTGTGTTGGAGACTGATGCAGAGTTGCTTATGTATCCTGTGCGTTTAATGGATCAACTGACCAAAGAGTTTCCCAGTTGGCGATATTACGTCTGTCGCAATTACAACAATCGTATGAAAGAGTTTCTTAATACCATGGATACCATTGCCTTTATGAAAATGGATCAGCGTATTATGAAATATCTTGAAAAGGCTTCTGAAGCCCTTCAAACAAAAATGATTAATATTACGCATCAAGAGATTGCCAATGATTTGTCAACTTCAAGAGTGGTCGTTTCGCGTTTGCTTAAACAACTGGAAAAAGAAGGAAAAATTAATTTATACCGTAACAGGATTAAGTTGTTGGACTAGGTTTTTTGTAAGAAGTTATTATAAAAGAGAAAATTTTCCGTTAACACTACCCTAATCTTGTTTTGGGGTAGTGTTTTTTAATAACCGGTGATTTATATTGATTTAGAAGCGGCTAATAATTTTATGGCCTTTACAAATTAACAATATACAAAATAGTTCAAATTATATTGCTGATTTGCAAAGATTTATACACTTCTGAAAATACCTTATTATTTTTCGGTATTCATTATAATAGGTAATCCGTCTTTACCGCCTACAATAATGATTTTTGTATTGGGAGATTCCGAAAGTTTTAAAGTGGCTTCAATGCCTTTCCACCGCAAAAGTTTATCTGAAATTCCCATTGATACGATATCTTGAAAATCTTTAATACCTTTGGCTTCAATGCGTTTGCGTTCGGCTTCTTTTTTCTCTTTTTGCAGACGGTATTCGTATTCCAAAGCCTCCTGTTGTTGTTTGAGTTTACGTTCAATAGCATTTTTGATGGTAGCCGGCAAGGTTACATCACGCACCAAAATGTTTTTGAGATGCACAAAATTGTCATTTAATATTTGGTTGGTTTCATCAAAAATTTCTTTGGTAATGGCTTCTCTTTTGGTAGAATAAATTTCTTCGGGGGTATAACGGCCTACTACATTTCTGGCAGCCGACCGTATAGAGGGCTTGATAACATCATCAACATAATCCAAGCCCCGTAGTTTTACCAGTTTGGCCAAATCTTTATGACGAGGCTGAAACCAAACCGTAGCGTCCAGCTGAATGTCTAAACCATTGGAAGACAATACTTTCATACTTTCAAACAGTTGCTGTTGTTTGACATTAACTTTATAAACTTTGTTCCAGGGTGCTACAAAATGAAAACCTTCACCAAGAGGTATTTGCGTGGTGTCAACACCATTGCCAAAAGTTTTGTATAAAACGCCTTTGTAACCGGTTTCTATTGTAGTCATTGACGATATGAGCAAAATAAATAATATAAAAAGCGTAATGCCGGTTATTATGCCGAACTTAATTTTATTATCAACTTTTTGATAAGTTTCCATATTTTTTATTTAAAATTTTAGTAAAAATACAAAAAAAGAATTGGTTTGGTGTAATTTTTTTTGATAAGTTATATAAGTCACAGGCTTTGTTTACGATTTCTTTACGAATTAGAAAAAAAATTGTAGTTTTGTAACTCTTTTCTACTCTTTAATAAGCATAACAATTTAAAAAGAGATGAAGATTTTAATAGAAAGAAATATATGAAGCCATTACAAAAAAAACTCGCCGAATACCGTATTCCACAAATGTTTATGGAGCAAGGTATTTACCCTTTTTATCATCCTATAGAAACCGGTCAGGACACGGAAGTGATTTTGAGAGGTAAAAAAACATTGATGTTCGGATCAAACAGTTATTTGGGATTGACACAGCATCCGGAAATCATAGAAGCCGGTAAAAAAGCCTTAGATAAGTATGGCACAGGTGCCTCCGGATCCCGTTTAATGAACGGTAATTTGGATTTGCATGAAGAATTGGAAAGCCAATTAGCAGAGTATGTAGGTAAAGAAGCTGCTACGGTTTTCAGCACCGGATTTCAATCCAATTTGGGAAGTATTGCCGCTTTGGCCGGTCGCAACGACTATATTTTGTTAGATGAAAAAAACCATGCTTCTATAATCGAAGGCACCCGTTTATCATTTGCCAAGGTCATCAAATACAAGCATAATGATATGGAAGATTTGGAGAAAAAACTCCAATCTTTAGATCAAGACAGAATTATCCTTATTGTTATGGACGGTATTTTTAGTATGGAGGGCGATATAGCCCCGCTGGATAAAATTACGGACTTGGCTGATAAATACAATGCATCGGTTTATGTAGACGATGCGCATTCATTGGGTGTTTTGGGTAATAATGGTGCCGGAACAGCCGATCATTTCGGTGTGACAGATAAGGTTGATATTATTATGGGGACTTTTAGTAAGTCTTTGGCATCATTGGGCGGCTTTGTTGCCGGTAGCAAAGATGCCATCAATTTTTTGAAACACAATGCAAGAGCCTTGTTGTTTAGTGCCAGTATTCCACCGGCATCTGCTGCAACGGTGTTAAAAGCTTTGGAGATAATCAAAAAAGAACCCGAACGTATTGATCAATTATGGGAAAACACCAATTATGCTAAAAAAATATTAGTTGAAAACGGATTTGACATAGGAGAAAGTACAACGCCTATTATCCCTATTCATGTCGGTGATGATATCAAAACTTATCAATTGGCCACTTTGATGTTGCAAGACGGTGTTTATGTCAACCCTGTTGTGCATCCGGCTGTAGAAAAAGGTAAAGCCATTTTACGATATTCTTTGATGGCCACCCATACCAAAGCACAAATTGACCGGTCTATTGACAGTTTGATTAAATCGGCCAAAAAATTATAATTTAAAAACTTATCTCATGTCTGCCATTGAAATCAAAGAGGTGCAATCTAAAAAGGAGCTGAAAAAGTTTATAGCTTTTCCCGATGAATTATACAAAGGCAATCAATATCGTGTGCCACCATTGCACAGTTTTGAAATATCAACCTTAGACAAAGATAAAAATCCGGCTTTTGAGTATTGCGAAGCCAAATATTGGTTGGCCTACAAAGACGGTAAAATAGTAGGTCGTATTGCAGGCATACTCAATCCTAAATCAAATGAAATATGGAACGAAAAGATGATGCGTTTCGGTTGGATTGATTTTGTTGATGATCCCGAAGTATCCAAAGCTTTAATAGAAACCGTTGAAAAATGGGCTGAAGAAAAGGGTATGGAAGGTGTGCACGGGCCATTAGGATTTACCGACATGGATTTGGAAGGTATGCTGGTAGAAGGTTTTAATGAGTTGGCAACTCAAGCCGTTTTGTATAATTATCCTTACTATCCCCAACACATGGAGCAGTTGGGTTATGCCAAGGCAACGGATTGGGTGCAATTGGAATTGAAGATACCTGAGGAAGTGCCCCCTAAAATCAAACGGGTGTCCGAAATTGTCAGAAAAAAATATAATTTGAAGTTTAAACACTTTAAAAAGTCCAAAGAAGTGAAGCCTTACGCGCGTCAAGTCTTTGAAGTCATTAATAAATCTTATGTCAACCTTTACGGTTTTGTGCCTTTGACCGAAAAACAAATCGATTATTATACCAATTTATATTTTGATATGGTCAATCCCAAATACGTGGGGTTTGTCGTAGATGAAAATGAAAAGTTGGTTGGGTTTGGTCTGGGAGTTTTGTCCCTTTCAAAAGCATTTCAAAAAGCCAAAGGCAAACTGTTTCCTTTTGGCTGGTATCATATATTAAAGGCTTTGTATAAAAATGATACCATTGATTTATTATTACATGCCGTATTACCAGAATATGCCGGAAAAGGTGTGCCGGCCATATTTTACGAACATATGACACAGGCGTGTATTGACAATGGTGTTACTACGGCTATTACCAGTCATATTCTTGAAGACAACAAACCCTCATTACAAATGTTTAACTCGTATGATACCCGTCAACATTTACGTCGCCGTATTTATGCCAAGGAATTAAAATAGGCTTTTTACAGATGAATTTTTATAAAAAACTCAGTTTGGTGGATGTGGTTAACTTGATATTTTGGTTAGCCATTTTCATTTTTTACGTTATCAGTTTCAGCCAATCGCAATACAGATTATATGGTTTTGTATTATTGACAGGTTTGCTTCTTTTTCAGTGGTTTATACTTAAATTGAGAGCTCGAAAAAACAAAAAAGTTTGGCAAAAATACCTGTTGTTATTTTATCCGGCTATTTATTTGATATTTATTTTTGACAGTATTCATACCGTATTGCCATATATCAATTCCAAAGTTTATGATAAAGAACTCTATCAAATAGACCGGTGGCTTTTAGGGGTGGATCCTACGGTTTGGATTGAACGTTTTATCAATCCATATACAACAGAGTTGCTTTATATCTTGTATTTCTTTTATTTTCCCATGCCACTTATTATTTTGGGCTATTTGTATAAGAAAAAAATGTTTAAAGCTTTGGATAAGTCCATTGTGTTTTATTTTATCACATATTACGGATCGTATTTGCTGTATTTTTTAGTGCCGGCATTGGGGCCACGTTTTTATCCCGAATTGGTT
>Ga0256834_1000106_pt1 | contig 56023 bp, 54 predicted proteins | sample 4281140metaG_FD_190536 | JGI IMG/M metagenome (GOLD analysis project Ga0256834, IMG submission 190536) | Hydrothermal vent microbial communities from East Pacific Rise, Pacific Ocean - 4281-140 | ecosystem: Environmental > Aquatic > Marine > Hydrothermal vents | place: Pacific Ocean: East...
ACCGGCCTGTCATCCCGACGAATGTCGGGACGGGTTCGATGACAGCGCAAGAGATCGTTGAGAAAAAAAATGGTGCGGTAGTTCAGTTGGTTAGAATACCGGCCTGTCACGCCGGGGGTCGCGGGTTCGAGTCCCGTCCGCACCGCGAGGTGCCGTCTTGTGAGAAGACGGCATTTTTTATGGAATATTACGTTTACATAATTTATTCGGAGTTTTTCGATAAATATTACAAAGGCTATACGCGCTGTCCTTTGTTGCGTTTGCGTGAACACAACGAAGGGCGAAGTAGTTATACGTCTTCCTATAAGCCGTGGCGTTTGGTTTATTTGGAGCGATTTTCAAGCAAGCGCGAAGCTTTAATACGCGAGCGTGGTATAAAGAAGTTCGGCAAGGCACAATTGCGCCGGCTGATATCATCCGCGAAAAATTTGCTCAACACTCCCGATTTTGAATTACAATGTCGTTGTTTAGTTAAGAAATGACCGGTTGGGAAATGATAGATAAAAACCGGCCAGTCATCCCGACTTTCGTCGGGACGGGTTCGAGTCCCGTCCGCACCGCGAGGTGCCGTCTGGAATATACTATTCAAAAAAAAACGGTTTTTAAAAGAAAAACAATTTTTATGTTTGTTTTTCGTTTTGAAGTAAAAATATCTTTATCTTTGTCGCAAAATTTTTTAAAATGTTCAATTTGAAGGAAGTCCTCACCGCATCTATGGTGCTTTTTGCCGTTATTGATATTATAGGAAGTATTCCTGTGATTATAGATTTACGCAAAAAGGTTGGACATATTCAATCGGAAAAGGCAACGCTTGTGGCAGGTGCTTTGATGATTGCTTTTCTTTTTATTGGCGAGGAATTACTTAAATTAGTAGGAATTGATGTTCAATCTTTTGCCGTTGCCGGTTCTTTTATTTTATTTTTCTTGGCCATGGAGATGATTTTGGGGGTTCGTATATTTCATGACGACGAGCCTGAGACCGCTTCGGTGGTTCCGTTGGCTTTTCCGTTGATTGCCGGTGCAGGAACGTTGACAACGATTTTGACTATCAGAGCGGAATATCACACACTAAATATTGCAATTGCTATTGTTTTGAACATGATTTTTGTTTATATGGTTTTGAAATCGTCATTGAAAATCGAACGCATTATCGGGAAATCCGGTATTAATGTAGTCAGAAAGGTTTTCGGAATTGTCTTATTGGCAATTGCCGTAAAGTTGTTTGTTGGAAATATAAAGTTGATGTTTTAGTTTGTGAATTTTTGTATATTGGCTAAAAATTACACCTTATGAAAAAGAACATAGGAATAACGGATAAGTGGATTAGGTTGATTATCGCCTTTTCTTTAGTTTTGTGGGTTTGGTTTGATAATTCTTTAAGTCAAAAAACACAATTCATTATTTTGGCTGTGGCATTTATAAGCGCTTTGACTTCTTTTTTGGAGTTTTGTCCGTTATATTTGCCTTTGGGTATTTCAACACGAGAAGAAAAAGAATAGTTTTTGTGAGAAAAATTTTTTTTTTTATCTTTGCATCGCTTTTTGAAAAATAGACCCATGGTGTAACGGTAGCACTACAGATTTTGGTTCTGTCTGTCCAGGTTCGAATCCTGGTGGGTCTACGGAAGCGGCCTGTAACGGGTCGCTTTTTTATTTGGAATAAATTGGTCAATTTTGCGTTTATGAAGTGTATGAAGCAACTTTTCATTTTATTGGGAGGATTGATTTTTTTAGGGGGATGTAGTGAAACCGCAAAAAAAAATGAAAGTCAGAAGGAATTGATGCGTTTGAAGGAACCTGTGTCGATAAAGGAACCGGAATTTTTTTTGAATTTTAATTTGGATAGTTTCACTGTTGAAAAGGCATTGGTGCAATCCGGGCAGACGCTGGGTAATTTATTATACGATAAAGGTTTTGATACGAAGCAAATTTATCGGATAACACGCCGTATCGATTCTTTTTTTAAGGTTAAAAATTTAAAAGCGGGGCAGGAATTATATTGGATTTTGAAGCAAAAGGATACGCTTGAGCCGGTTTTTATGGTATTGAAAGAAAACGATGCTTTTTATAGGATTTTTTCATTGGATACTGTAGAAAAACCGTTTTACAAAGAATATCATATTCCATTGACGGAGAAAGAGAAAGAGATTTCGTTGAAGATAAAAAATTCGCTTTTTGCCGATTTGGAGAAGGAGGGGTTAAGCCCCGTTTTGGCATTAAAATTATCTGATATTTATGCTTGGACGGTGGATTTTTTCCATTTGAAGAAAAATGACGGGTTTAAAGCCGTTTATAATGACGTTTATGCCGATACAACCTATATGGGCGTAGGCGAGATCAAGGCGGCCGTTTTTTATCATTACGGGGATACGTTATATGCTTTTCGTTACGAATTCGATACACTTAATCATTTGTATGATTATTTTGATGAAAAGGGTAGAACATTGCGAAAGCAATTTTTAAAATCGCCAATAAAATTCGGACGCATCAGTTCCCGTTATTCGATGAGGCGATATGTGAAGATTTACGGTCGTATCAAACCTCACTTGGGAACCGACTTTGCGGCACCTATAGGAACCCCTATTATGGCTACGGCAGACGGAGTGGTTGTTAAAGCCGCTTATACGCGAGGCAATGGTAATTATGTAAAAATCAGGCATAATTCCACTTATTCAACGCAATATTTGCATATGAGATCGTTTGCCAAGGGTATTAAACCCGGCGTGCGAGTCAGGCAAGGGCAAGTGATCGGTTATGTTGGAATGACGGGATATACTACCGGCCCGCATGTTTGTTATCGTTTTTGGAAGAATGGCAAGCAAGTGGATCCGTTTAAACAAAAATTGCCCGAAGCCAAATCGTTGGATTCCGCTTTGCTGGGTGATTATTTTCGTTTTATTGAACCTTTAAAACGACAATTGGATTCTATTCCTTTATAATTTATAATTAAACGGATATGAAAAATATTTTTGAGACTAAAGCTTTTTCCGAACTGAAGCGGGTGGCATCGAATTCGGAGGATTTTTCTTCAAGTTTAGATTATTTTATCGAACATGAACGCTATGTTTTTGATTTTAGCCGGATGAAAATTCCCGATGGTTTTTTTCAGGTTTTTGAAAATGCGGCACAAGAATTGGATTTGCAAGGTCAAATCGAGGCAATGTTTAGGGGTGAAAAAATAAATGTTACCGAAAATCGTCCGGCGTTGCATGTTGCTTTAAGGGCGAAACGGGATGAAGATATTCGGGTGGAAGGAAAAAACGTGGTGGAAAAAGTTTATGAAATCAAGAAGAAAATCAAATCTTTGGTCGAACGTTTTCGTAGTGGCCAAATGCATGGCATAACCGGGAAAAGGCTCAAAACGGTTGTGAATATAGGTATAGGAGGTTCATATTTGGGACCACTCACCGTGACGGAAGCATTGCGAAGACATGATGCGAATGTTCGGTCTTATTTTTTATCTAATGTAGATGATTGGCACTGGCGGGATATTTTTCATAGGATTAATCCGGAAGAAACCTTATTTGTGATTGTATCCAAATCGTTTGGCACTAAGGAGACATTGATGAATGCATCTATGTTGAAGGAGAAATTGGAAACCGTTTACGGACGAGGTATTGTTGAGAAACAATTTATTGCCGTAACGGCCAATCCTGAGAAAGCGGAAGATTTCGGTATCAATTCTTCCAATATTTTTCCTATGTGGAATTGGGTGGGAGGAAGATTTTCTTTATGGTCGTCTGCGGGAATCGCCATTCCATTGACCTTGGGTTATGATGTTTTCGAGCAATTGCTGGAAGGCGCCAACAGTGCCGACCGGGATTTTCGTCATATGCCGTTCAAGGAAAATCCTGCCATCATTAAAGCGGTTTTGAGTTTCTATTATATTTATTTCAAGAACGCTCAATCGGAAGTGTATGTTCCTTATCGTCAAAAGTTGGCTTATTTGCCGCTTTATTTGCAACAATTGATGATGGAGAGCTTGGGAAAAAGCGTAAGACGCGATGGCCGACCGGTCAATTATCCGACCGGAAATGTGATTTGGGGCGAGACGGGAACCAATGCCCAGCATTCTTTCTTTCAACTTTTGCACCAAGGAACAATGACTATTCCGGTGCATTTTATCGGGAGTTTGGAAGAAGGAGAGAGCATGGAACCGAATCGAACTTTTCTCTTAGCCAATATGTTATCCCAGGCGGAGTCGTTATATTCGGGGAAGACTTCCGGTGATTTGTTCAGTTTTTTTGCCGGCGGACGCCCCGGTGATATCTGGTTGGTGGATCGATTTGATGCTTGGCAATTAGGTTATATGTTGGCGGTTTTTGAGCATCAAACCTATGTGTTGAGTTTGTTATGGGATATTAACGCATTTGACCAATTCGGAGTGGAATTGGGAAAAATCAATGCCGACCGTATTTTTGAAATACTCAACAATGACGGTTTGTATAAAGATTCACCGCTTTATCGGTTTATTTTGAATAGGCTTTGATTTAATCGAAGAGTACGCCGTATTTTCGTGCAATGCGTTTGGCTTCCGGCGCCCATTTTTTCAGGTTTTGAATTCGATGTTCGTGTGAGGGGTGTGTGCTTAAAATTTCGGGCGGTTGATTGGGATTTAATTTCATCATATTATACCAAACTTGAACGGCGGCATCGGGATTGTAGCCGGCGATGGCCATAATGATTTGCCCCATTTTATCGGCTTCGGCTTCGTGTTTTCGGCTGAAAGGAAGCATTACACCCAAAGTTGTTCCGTAGCCATAAATTGCCAGCCATTTTTGCCGTTCCGGTTCCGGGGCATTGGCCGTGGCTAGCATGGTTAGGATTGCTCCGAGATTTTGTGCATACATTTGACTCATACGTTCCGCCCCGTGATTGGCCAAAGCATGAGCGATTTCGTGTCCCATTACGGCGGCAATTTGGTCGTCGGTTTTTGTTACTTTTAATAAACCTTCAAAATATACCACTTTTCCGCCGGGCATACAAAAGGCATTCATCACCGAGTCGGCTACCAGGTTGAATTCCCATTGATAACCTTTTAAATCGTCGGACCAACCTTGAGCTTTATAATATTTTTCCACGGCGGAAACCAGTCTTTGACCGATGCGTCGAATACGTGCTTGTTGCACTTGATCCTTGGAAACGGGATGCTCCTTTAAAAATTGATCGTATTGAGCAAATGATGCCGGAAAAATTTGGGAATTTGGCACCATGTTGAATTGTTTTCGCCCGGTCATTTTGACTGTCGTGCAAGAAATCGCCAATAATACCGATAGTAAAACGAAATTAAGTCTGAATTTTAACATGGCAGGATATTTTTGCCTTAAATTTACGAAAAAAAATAAAAACCGCCTTGGCTATCAAGACGGTCATACATTTTTTGAGTAAGCTTTAGCGCCTGATTATTTTTTCTGAAATTTGGCGTATTTTTTGCGGAATTTGTCAATACGACCGGTAGTATCAACCAATTGCATTTTTCCGGTATAATAAGGATGTGAAGTGCGGCTGATTTCCACTTTTACCAACGGATACTCAATACCGTCCACTTCAATGGTTTCTTTGCTTTCGGCTGTCGATCGCATGAGAAATATTTGACCGTTGGACATATCTTTGAAAGCCACAACACGGTAATTTTCTGGATGAATTCCTTTTTTCATGATATTCGTTTGATTTAATCCGGCTGCAAATTTATAAACTTTCAACGAGATTTCAAAAAACAATACTTTAGATTTTTGATATGAATTACGATGCCAAAAATTTTTATTACGAAAGTAAAACAAAAACAATAGATGAAATTGAGTAAAAAAGTGATATATGTCATTTTTTGTTTTTGTCAAAAAATCTTATATTTGTAATGAGGTGAAAAGATTAATCGCCATATTGTTTTTGACGGTTTTTATGTCGGTGCTGATGAGCCCGGTGGCTCCTTTCGTGTATGCTTATGTGTACCATCATTTTATAGAAAAACAACCGCAAATATACATTAAAGCGAATTGTAGAGAACAAAAAATACATACGGATCCGTATCTGGAAGCTTTGCTGAAGCGGGTTTGTAAACAAAAGAAAAAAGAAGCGCCGAAAGTGCCCGTTTCTTTATTTCAAACTTTATTCGTTAAAAATTTAATATCGCATACGGTTTCCTCATATGCGGTGGAGCTCTGTTTGTCTATAACCATTTCCGATTTTGTTCCGGAAGTTCCCTACGATGCTTATATCCCGGGGCTTTTCCGTCCCCCTTCGATTAAAGTTTAAATATTCCCGTGGATAAGTATGTCCGGACCTTAACTTTCAGGTTCCTTTCGGGTAGAATCTGTGGGTTGAATTGGTTGTAGGGATACGAAATCCACAGCATATCCAAGTGTTTCATAAAATCATAGTATAGTATTTAGCTTAATAAAACATTGAGCTTTAATCGAAACAATAAAATAATAAGTATTTAGCTTAAAACCTAATAATCGAATTGCGGCATGTGCCGGAAATTGAGCGCCATATTATTAATGTTGATATACGGGACGGAAATACTGGCTCCGGCCATGCCGTTTCTCGATTATTATTTGCGAAAGGATTATATCGAAAAAAATCTTTGTATCAATAGGGACAAACCGGAAATGCATTGCCATGGAAAATGTCATTTGAAGAAGGAATTATACATGATTATGGAAGATCAATCGGACAAATCTGATCCCGCAAAAAAACAAGCCGTACCCCAAAGAATTAAAGAATACGTTATCCGAAGATATTCAACCGTTAGATTCGTTTATACGGTCGATCAAATCGATGAGTTGGAATTAAAACCTGTTGTTCCGGATGACTTAGGTAAGCTTTCGGAAGGATACAGGAATGCGATTTTTCACCCGCCGCCTTTTTCCGCTTTTGTTTGACATATAGTTTTCTCTTTGAATTTGTTTGAAGAGAAATAAATGTTTCATGCCTATGATCCGTCAAATGCCGGCATGAAAAAGGATTGAATTAAACAAAAACGGAAGAATTATGAAAAAAATAGGAATGATTGCTCTGCTTATTTTCCTGCTGAACGGATGGGCGGTAAGAGCACAAAATAAAATCTTAATCGAAGGAAAAGTGGTGGATGCCGGAAGTTTAAAACCGGTTGCCAAGGCTTGGATTTATTCGACCGAAAGTCAAATACAAGCCGAAACCGGTAAAGACGGAACTTTCCGTATCTATGCCATACCCGGTGAACTTTTAAACATTTATGCCGAGGGATATAAGCCGGTGTCGGTGAAGGCGGTCCGGAACCCGGTGATCAAATTGGAAGCCAATATTATTGCGCTCAATGAAGTGGTTGTTGAAGCGGATCCGCTTCGTGATCCTATTCATTCAACCGTCGTTTCCGATGCCGAAAAACGTGTGAGTCAGCCGCGTAATGCCGCCGATTTATTCAAGGATATTCCCGGCTTTACATTGCAAAAACGAAGCGCTACGAGTTTGGAACCTTCCTTGCGTTCGTTTAAGTATGACCAAATGAATATCAAATACGACGGAGGTTTCAAAATCGTCAATGCTTGTCCTAACCACATGGACCCGGTCACCGCTCATGTTATCCCCGAGGAAGTGGGGAAAATCGAGGTTATTAAAGGTCCGTTTAATGTGCGTTTCGGTCAAACTTTCGGCGCTGTGGTGAATATGATTACGCGTAAGCCGGCGCCCGACCGTTTCGGTTTACACCATACTTTGCAAACCGGTTATGAGACTAACGGTAATAATTTTGTCGGCCGTACCGAAATAATGTATGCCCGAAAGAAATACGATATAGCCTTTAATGGCGAATATCGCAATTTCGGTGATTATACGGACGGCAACGGGAATATTGTTCCTGCCGGTTTTCATGCAGTGGATTATTCGTTTAAATTGGGTTGTAATCCCAAGGATGACAGTCGCTTATTGATTGACTGGAGGCAAAATTTTACGCGTGATGTGAAGCATGCCGGTCTGCCTATGGATTCGCCTAAGGATGATAGCTATTTAATCGGTGTGGATTATCGCACGGAGAAATTGCCCGGCAAAATCAAAGCCTGGCAAGTGAAAGCCTATCATTCCTACGTGAATCATTTGATGACTAACGGTTACGGTATGCCGGATCCGAGGCCCAACTATCCCGCCATCGATGCACGCACGCCGGTATATTCCATGACGCATGGAGGCAAACTCGAAGTGGAATATCAACCGAAAAAGGATTGGCTTTTCTACGTAGGAACCGATGTGGACGCCGTAGCGCGCGACGGTATTAAAAAAGTGGTGATAAATAATAATCTCAATACCGGAGTGCCTCTGAATCTGCCTATGGTAAAATACATGAAGGTTTGGCAAAACAGCCAAATCAATGATTTCGGTTTCTATTTGCAAATGTCGTGGAAACGTAATAAGGAACAAGTGATTACGGCCGGATTGCGTGCCGATTATGTTTGGGCTATTGCCAAAGATCCTGCACCGCAAATGCTTCAAATATACGGGCAAAAAGCCGCCGATGCGCAAACCGATTTGGTTTTCAGTGGAAATATCGGCTGGAAATATCATAAGGACGGACGGAATATTCAAGTGGCTTTCGGGCGTGGAACACGCACACCCAATATGGCCGAACGTTATATTTACCGTTTTATTATAGGTGAAGATTCAAGAGAATACATCGGTAATCCGTTCTTAAAACCGGAAGTGAACAATCAGGTTGAGATTTCTTATACCCGAAATTGGGAGCAAATTTCCTTGGGAACGGACCTGTATTATTCCTACTTCCAAGATTATATCGTGCCCGTATTGAATTCCGCTTTGACACCGTCCACGGGATCATGCGGACGAGCTCCAACGGCACCCAAGCAGTTTATCAATGTGGATGCCTATCAATACGGCTTTGATATTTATGCGATTTTTCACCCGGTAAAAGAATGGAAATTTAAGTTTGATTATTCCTACATTAAAGCGTATAATCTGAGCTTGAACGAACCGCTGGCGCAAGTCAATCCGCCGGTCGCTCATTTACAAGTGAAATACGAGCAGGACAAATATTGGATTGATTGGCGTGCCGAATGGATGGCTGCACAAAAAGATTTTGCGCCTAGCTTTGGTGAAACCGAAACGCCGGGACATTTGACCTTGGATCTGCGTGCCGCTTATAAACCGGCTAAGCATTTGATTTTCGGTTTGGCGGTAACTAACCTAACCAATGCCGCCTACTATTATCATACCAATTTCCGGTACAGGAATGCGGTGGAAAACACCGGGAATTTCATTTATGAACCCGGAAGAAATTTCAGTTTTATGTTAACCTATAAATTCTAACTCAAAACAAAAAAAAACAATTAAACCATGAAAAAAATACTTTTAGCTTTGATTATGATAGGTCTTTTTCTTACGGGATGTGAGAAAAACGACGACAAGATTGTGAACAAGCATGAAGATGCTTGGGGCGATGTAATCGTGAAAAAGATGAATATGATGGGACAAACCAAATACACCCTTATGATCTTTGCCGGGGGTGAAGGTATTGTTGCCGGTGGTAGTACCGTGACTACTCCCAATGGCGATGTATACAACTTCGAAACTTTTTGGGCGGGTGAAGGAATGCTCCGTTCCATGGAAGCGCCTGTTCAAAATACTTATCCCGCAACGGGTGAATATGTGTTTAGACTCAAATTCAATGACGGAGAAGAAGTAACGGTTAAAGATGTGGTTGAAAATCGTGATGTGGATGTACCCCGAATTACCATGGTTTACGATTCCATTAATCAAACCATTGATTTGAGCTGGCAACCGATTAATAATTGCGATTTAATTTGCATTAAAATGACCGATTTGAATATGGCGGCTTCAAAACCTTACTATAAGGTGCCGCAATTACCCGCCAATACAACGCATCATACCATCCATATCGACGGTAGCAACGGTTGGTTACGACCCGTTTCCGAATTGCAAGACGGAACGGAGTATTGGGTGGTTGTTTCGGCAAAGACCGTGGAACAAGGAACCGAAGTTTCCGGAGCCAGCCATGATTTTCAAACCAATGCATGCAATAAAGTGAAAGTGCGTTACGCGGAATAAGTATTCAATAAAAACAGCAATACCGGAACCACCGTAAAACCATGAGACTTGGGGAAGTTGAGTGGATTTAAACCGGTCCGGTATTGCTTTGAATACCACTACAATTCAGTGGCATTTTAATTTTCAAAATTATGAAAAAAATCTTACTAATACCATTGCTTCTTTTGGTAAGCCTTCCTGTCTTCGGACAGATTCAAATATTTCAATCTACCGTTTCCGATGCCGAAACGGGGGAAGCTTTAGCCGGTGTTAATATTTATGATCAATCGACCGGCGCAGGAACGATTACCGATATCAACGGTAAATTCGGTTTAAAAGCCGAACCCTCTGATCAAATCGTTATTCATTTCTTGGGATATGAAGATCAAAAATACAAAGCTTCGGAATTACCAGGAAATATAAAGCTGAAACCCAAGACCGACCAATTGCAACAAGTAGTTATAACGGCAAGCAAAGAACGCCAACAAAGAACGCAGGTGCCGGTGGCTATTACACAAATTTCTCCCGTGGAATTGGAACAAACCAATCCTATTAACCTTGAAGAAATAATCAATAAAGTGCCCGGCGTAATGATGGTGGATTTGGGTAACGAACAACATTCCATGGCTATTCGTCAGCCGATAAGCTATAAGAGTGTTTATCTCTATTTGGAAGACGGCTTGCCTATTCGCGCCACGGGTGTTTTTAACCATAATGCGCTGATAGAAATCAACCGTGCCGCTCTTAAGTCCGTGGAAGTTATCCGGGGGCCTTATTCCGCACTATACGGTAGCGATGCCATTGGCGGCGCGATAAACTTTATTACCAAAGATCCCACCGCTTTGCCTCTTTATAAATTTTACGGAGCAACCAACAACTTGGGATATAGTAAAGCCGGTGTGCTGGCTTCCAACACTTTCGGCAATACGGGAATGCTCGGCATATTGGAATATTCCGGCAGGAAAAACGGTTATCGCGAACATTCCGATTATGACAAGGCCTCGTTTTTCTTCAAAATGAAAAATAAAATCGGTGACAAAGCCTACCTAAAAACCTCGATTAACTTTATTGATTATAAAACCGATATGACCGGCGGATTGGACAGCTTGCATTTCTACACAAAGGATTATGTGTCGCAGTATACGTTCACTTACCGTAAAGTGAAAGCATTGCGTTATTATACCCAGCTCGATTACCGATTGAACGAACATAACCGGATGAAAGCAATGGTTTTCGGAAGATATAACGACGTAGCCCAAAATCCTCATTATCGTATCAAAGATATCAGAGGTACATCCGATAGGGCAAAAGGCGAAATCAACGACAATAAGTTTTGGAGTTTGGGAACCGTAATTCAGGACCAATATACCGATGGAAACCTGAAATTGATCATGGGTTTGAGCCTGGATTATAGCCCCAATTCCTATGAATCCTATTTTATCGAAGTGCATAAAACCGATGACGGTATTTATGACGCTTATGTGGCTACCGATTCGCTTTTGAGTTGGTATGATGTGAATCTTTTGAATGTGGGGTACTATACAAGTGTCGCATATAAATTTTCGGATTATTTCAAATTATTGGGTGCTTTTCGTTATGATAATATCAATTATGACTTTAAGAATTACTTGGATGCAAGTGCTTATTCCGGTGCGCTCGATTCCAAAAATTCCTTCAATGCTTTTACTCCGCGTGTAGGTTTTATCGTTAAGGTGGCGCCCGAATTGAGATTTTATGCCAATTATAGTAAAGGCTTTCGTCCGCCCGAAGTGGGAGAATTGTATCGCGGTGTGAAGGTGCCTGTTTTGGAACCTGTTTATTACGATAATTACGAAGGCGGAACTTGGATTAGTTTATTCGACAATCATTTGAATTTGGATTGGGCTTATTATTATTTGAAAGCCGAAAATGAGATTATTTCCGTTCGTTTGCCCGACGGATCGCGCGAAAATCAAAATGCCGCCGAAACCGGGCACAAAGGTTTGGAATTTAGCATTCAATACCTTCTTAGCCCCGAGTGGTCGGTTCGATTGAACGGCGCCAAAAGTCAACACAAATTCTTGGTTTATAAGCCCAAGCAAAACCAAGATTATTCGGGAAATATCATGCCGGGAGCACCCGAATGGGTTATGAACGGAGAGCTTAAATATCAACCGTCATTCTGGAAGGACAGCTATTTTATTATCGAATGGTTTCGTGTATCGCCTTATTATATGGATTTAGACAACACGATGAAGTATAACGGATATCATATTTTTAATTTAAGAACGGGCAAAAAATTCGGTAATTTCAAACTGTGGTTCAATGTGTTGAACCTAACGGATAAATTGTATGCAACATCGGCTTCGTATAGTTGGGGACGGCAAAGTTTTCGTCCTGGCGAAAAACGTTCCTTTAATGTGGGAATGACATATATCATTAAATAAATCGATTCGTTATGGGGCCCTTTACCCGGAATTCGAGGGTTGTTTGGTTTGTTTTATACTATACTTCGGTAATTTAAAACAAGGCGTTCTCATCTCAGTATATATTTCCGGGAAGGGCCTTTTTTAAATGAATGAAATCATGCGAAAGTTCAATTTGCTCATTTGGTGTTTAATTTCGATATTACCAGCCGGATGTCGGTATGCGAATAAACCGAAAGGAAAAATAAAAAATCAAAAAATCACGCCCATTCAAGCTTTGACTTTACCCGGGGTGAATTCCGAAGGCCCGTATTTGTTTGCCGGAAAGGGAATTCTAATGATTAATTGGACCGAATGGTACCAAAATAAATCGAAGAATATTTTAAAAATGGCCTTATTTAACCCGCAGACGGGAAAATTCGGTGAGGCAAGAATAATAAAGCCTTCCAAAGGTTTACAAATGCATGCCGAAAGCATGGCCAAGGTGGGAATGACCGCCAAGGGAATTTTGTATGCGATTTACAGGAAAAAATCACCTGACGATCATTCGAGATTCGGTGGAAAATTGTATTATACTATTTCCAAGGACACCGGTAAAACGTGGAGCGACGAGCTTTTATTGGTGGAAGATTCTGCCGCCACGAGCTTGAGCTTCTTTGATTTGGATTTGTTGCCCGACGGCGAGCTGGGAATAATTTGGTTGGACAACCGCAAACCTATTGATTCCCTGCATAAAGGAAAAACGCTTTTTTTTGCCAAAACCGATGGCGATAAAGGTTTTACGGGTTTCAAACCTATTGCGGGATCTACTTGCGAATGCTGCCGCACGGATATTTATACCGATAGCAAAGGACGAATTCATGTGGCGTATCGTAATATAATCGAACCGGACGAACCCGGATTTGACGGAAAAGCTGACATGGAAATACGGGATATGTTTTATTTATTTTCGGCAGACACGGGAAAAACCTTCACCAAACCTGTCCGGATAGGATATGATAATTGGCATGTAGCGGGTTGCCCGCATACGGGCCCTTCCTTGGCTTATAACGGAAAAGTTCTGGCGGCCGTTTGGTTTACCGGCAAACCGCATGCCGAAGGATTGTATTTTGCTGTCAAAGAAGATACTATGAAGGGTTTTTATCCGAAGGTTTCGATCGCTACCGAAGGGCGTCACCCCCAAATGATTGCACAAGGTAAGCGTTTCTTTGCCGTTTATGAAGAATATTACGAAAAAAACGGAAAGGGTTTTTATAAAATCGTCTTGAATGAACCGGATGGTTTTAATTTCGTCGATAAAAGATTTGCCGGCAACATAACCGGTAAAATGCCGGGGAAAACCACGGAAATCAGTATGCCCGAAACCCGGAATAATCATCCGGCTATAGCTTTAACGCCGCATAATAAAAAACTGGTGGCATGGGTCAATACGGATACGAGAAACCCAAAGATTATGTATCGATTGTGTTATTAATAATGATTTGGCATGAATATTGATAGTAAATAATCATGTTAACTTAAAAATAATAAAAAATGAAAAAATTAAGTGTGTTATTTGTAGAGGTTTTAGTGCTTATAGCTGGCTTGACCGGATGTAGCCGAAACAACCGTCCCGCAGGAGGAGAATTAACCGAAGAAGAAAAAAACGATTTACTTTTTCTGCGTGAAGAAGAAAAACTGGCGCGGGATGTTTATTTGTATGCTTATGACAAATATGCTTTGCAGGAATTCGCTAATATTTCTTCGAGCGAACAGCGTCACATGGATGCGGTAAAGGTATTGCTCGATAAATACGGATTGGAGGATCCGGCTAAGCCCAATCGAGGAGAATTTAGCGACTCCACGCTTCAACAATTGTATGATAATTTGACGGCTTTGGTGGATAGTTCTCAAATCGATGCGTTGCGTGTGGGTGCTACCATAGAAGATTTGGATATTAACGATATTCGTGAAATGAAAGAACGAACCGGAAAAAGCGACATATTGAACGTTTATAATCGTTTGGAATGCGGTTCGAGAAATCACATGCGTGCTTATTATTCCGCATTGGAAGCATTGGGCGTAATCTATGTTGCGCAATATATTTCGCAGGACGAGTTGGATGTCATTATCGGTAGCACCAACGAACGCTGCGGACGGCAATAGGCTTGTGTCGTATATTTAGGGTGTTTTCCTCGTAAAACCGCTTCCGTTTGGAGGCGGTTTCTTGATGTTTGGCAGGGAAAAAAATAGTGTATTACTATAGTTTGCTAAAGTAAGCCTTAAAAATTACTTAGCACTGGCACAAATAAAAAACCTTCCGTCAGCAGGAAGGTTTTTGCAGAGCCACTCACGGGACTCGAACCCGCGACCTGCGCATTACGAATGCGCTGCTCTACCGGCTGAGCTAAAGTGGCTTATGAAAACAACGCGTTCACTCTCTCGGACAATCCTTCCAAAGTCTTGTCGATTTCCGCATTGATTTTTTTGAAGTAAGCTTTTTTGTCTTTTTGTTTACGGTGTGCATTCACTTTGTTGAGGGCTTCTTCGTATGCGGCATAAATTTCGTTAATCAACTCGTCGGTGTTGTGTTTGCTGTCTTCATTTACAATCTTGAATAACAATACTTGTTCCACCAAGTCGCCGAATGCATATTTCAAATCTTTTTTTAAATCTCTGATGCTTGCCATGGCATTAAATTTACTGCGGTGCAAATATACTAAAAAATGTAATTGAAATTAAATGCACGAAACGGTTTTTATTCTGCAGTCAAGCTTGTAATATAACGGGTATTATAACGTTATTTATAAAAAGTAAAATGAAGTATTTAAGTTGGATTTTAGTTTTGTTGACGTTTTTTGCTTGTAGTCAAAAACAAGCGGATCACGGAGCGTCGCCTGTTGTTAAAAACGTTCATGTGAATGGGAACGAACAAATGGAAAATGAGGTTTTGAAGGAACGCATGCTTATTCGCCATGCCCGAATACGTATCCATAGTGAGCATCCGGAAAAAGTGCGCGCCCGGTTATTGGAGCAATTAAAGCGGCAAAACGGTTATTTGGTGGTGGAAAATAATAATGATTACGGTTCATATCGAAGTATTGATTTGGAAATGCGTATTCCGGCTTCGTCGTTGATGTCATACATAAACTGGATTTCGAAAAATTTTTATGTAAAAAACAAAAATACTTCAACACAAGATATCACGCCCGAATATATCGATACCGAAGCGCGTTTAAAGAACAAAAAAGCACTGGAAATCCGTTATTTGGAATTGCTAAAGCAAGCTAAAAATGTGAACGAAATAATGCAAATTGAACGGGAGTTGGCCAAAATCAGGGCGGAAATTGAAGCGGCGCAAGGCCAATTGAAATATTGGCGGAAGCAAACCGAATATGCTTTGTTGAGTGTGACAATTGAGTCCGGCAAACAGCGGCATAAACATTTCTTCCGCGATATCACCGTAGCGTTCAAACAAGGTGCCGGATTATTCTATGATTTTTTGGTAGGATTAATTTATTTGTGGCCGTTTCTTTTGATTGTATCGGCAGTATTGTTCGGTTTTAGAATTCGCAGGCGAAAAAACTAAATAAGATTTTGTTTTAAAATATCGGTTTTGCGCACCACTTCGCGCCATTCCTGTTCGGGTTGACTGTCTTTCGTGATACCGCCGCCGGCATAAAGTTGTAACCGGTTTTCGGAGATTTTCATATTGCGCAAATTGACAAAGAGTTTGCCGTTTACCGGGCTTAAATGTCCCGTAAAACCGGTATAAAACGCGCGGTCATAGCCCTCGATTTCCCGAATGTGCCGGATGGCTTTCGTTTTGGGAAGTCCGGCCACGGCCGGCGTAGGGTGAAGACCTTTGATGATTTTGGAGAGGGTTTTCCGGTCGGGGTTAAAGAGAAATTGAAAATCGGTGCGCAGGTGGATCAGGTGACCTTGACGGATTTCGTAAGGTCCGTCGATGGAAAAAGGGTATTGCCAGGCAAGAAGTTTATTTTTGATAAATTGTGTGACCAAATCTTGCTCTTCGATTTCTTTGGCGGTCCATTGACGCTTTTCTTCGACAAATTTGGTTCCGGCAAGGCTGTAAACCAGTCCTTGGTTGCCTTGGTATTGCAATAAAACTTCGGGAGTGGCGCCAAGCATGGAGAAGTGTCCCGGCCAATGCCAATAATAAACGTAGGAACCGAGATATGCGGATGCGATTTTAAAATAAGTATTCCAAGGGTCGAATTGCAGGATTTTTGCCGTAAATGCAGAGCTGATAACGATTTTTTGAATTTCACCGTTCCGGATGATGTCAATGGCTTTATTGACCTTCCGGATATGTTGTTGTGGATTGGGTTTGTTAAATATCAATCGATTATTCGGATTTACCCATGCGGGTTGGTCAATGATGTGATGTTCCGTTTTGGTTTCGGGAAAAAGAATAACGGTGTGTTTTTTTAAGTCGAATGGAGCCAAATAATAGCCGGCTTCTTCGATTTTTTCGGTTTTTCGAATATGTTTCGGGTCGATAGTGATCAGATGAAACGGGTTTTCATGGGGATTGCGATAAATCACAAAAGCTTTCGCACGGGTTTGTTCTATGATTTCCGAGAGGTTTTTCATTGCTCGAGGATGATGTTGGTTAATTTGGCATGTGCAATTAATTCATTGTTTTGATTACGGATTTTAATTTCCCACAGGTGAATTTTTTTTCCGATGTGGATGGCAGTGGCTTTGGCGGTGATTTTACCTTCGCGTACGCTTTTGAGGTGATTGATTTGCAAGTCGATGCCGAGTGCTTTTTGTTTGGTTCCGTCAATAAAAAGATAAGAAGCGGTGCTTCCCACACTTTCGGCCAATGCCGCGGAGGCGCCGCCGTGAAGCAGTCCCATGGGTTGATACACTTTGGGGCCGACAGGCATTTCGGCGGCCAAAAAGTTTTCGCCGGCGTCGATGAATCGAATGCCCAAATATTCCAGCATGTTGCCTTTGACGATTTGATTATTCAGGAAGTCCAAGAGTTGATTTTTTTGTTGCATGTCGGTTTATTTTATGTATTTTTTCCAAATTTTCCATGCTTCCCAAGCTTGATAGACGAGCATTTTCAATCCGTTTTCCACCCGGGCGCTTCGTTTTAGTCCTTCGATGAGGAAAGGCGTTAGCGGCGGGCTGTAAATGACGTCGAACAAATAGTGGTTTCGGCTTATTGCCTCGTAGGGAATGTTCGGTTTTTGCCCGGGAAATTGTGCGCTTCCCAGCGGTGTGGTATTGATTATTAAACGGTGCGATGCAATAATTTTTTCATTCAATTCATCATAGGTCAAAATGGATTTTGTTTTTTTTCGGCTGACGGTTTGTGCCGGGATTTGTAATTTGTTTAGCGCGTGTTTTACGGTGGAAGCCGTGGCGCCGTTGCCCAAAACGAGTGCTTGCATTTTATCGTTCCCGGTAAATTCCCTGATGGCTTTTTCAAATCCGGGAAGGTCGGTATTGAAGCCTTTCAGATGAAATGGGGAGGTGATAACAATTGTGTTCACCGTGCCGGTTAGTTGTACCGCATGATCCGTATCTTTAATTTTTTCGGCAAAAAATTGTTTGTAAGGAATCGTTACGTTAAAGCCTTTTAAATAGGGTAAATTCTTAAGGTTTTTCAGCCATTTCCCGGGATCGGTTTCGTCGAAGAGTTCATATCGACAATCGCATTTTTCGACTTGAAAAATATTTTGAAAAATAAAAGGTGATAAGGAGTAACCTATGTTTTTTCCGATTAATCCGTACAGATTATTTTTCTTCATTTTCCGTTGTTTTTTCAAGGACAAATACCAAAAGCATTCCGGTTAGAAACATCGTTACGGCCCAAAGAAATTGCGGATTGTCTTCGTAGTGCCAAGGAGCAATATTCAAACTTTCGAGCACCATTTCTTTTCCGTTTACGGTGGCGGTTTTCAGTATTTTTTTCCATGGCCAAACCTTATTGAGCGAACCGGCCATGAAGCCTGCCAAGGTGAATAGGGTAATATGCGGATGGTGTGCAAATAACCATTTGAGGAAACGTGAAAATAATAAAAGCCCGCCCACAACACCCGATGAAAATATCAGTAAAACGGCAAATCGGCGTTGATTGACGGCATTTAAAATGTAAGCATACATGCCTAAAATCACCAAGATATAACTTCCCGAAATGCCCGGCAGAATCATAGCCGTGCTGGCAATGGCGCCTGACAAAAAAATGAATAAACGGGATGGGCTATGGTGTTCGGGAGCAAGTGAGGTAACCCAATAGGCCGAAGCTGCACCTATGATGAAAAAAGGAATGCTTGAAAGGCGGATTTTTCCGGATTCCTTCAAGATGAAAATTATACTGGCCAAAATCAATCCGGAAAAGAACGACCATAACGGAATGGGAAAGTGTTGGAGCAAAAACGTAATGAGTTTGGAAAATAACAAAACGCTTGTCAGGATTCCTGCCCCCAAACTCAAGAGAAAATTGCCGTTAATTCGGTTCCAAAAGCAAGCGATTCGCCCTTTCCAAAGACATGTTAACGAGTTTTTTCCGATGGCGCCGATAGAAAAGATCAGTTTTTCATAGATTCCGGTAATTAAGGCCACGGTTCCGCCCGAAACCCCCGGAATCAAATCCGCCATGCCCATTAAAATTCCTTTTACCCAAATGGTGGGATGAAAACGTAGTAATTGCCATAATTTCATGCGGCTAAATTATGGAAAATGAACGAAAACAAGCCTGTTTCAACGGGATTTTATTCCGAATAGATTTTATCGTGCAAATGCTTGTATTTTTCCAAAATCACTCTGCGTTTCATTTTCATGGTAGGCGTCAAATGTCCCGCCTCAACCGACCAGACTTCTCCGGTGAGTTCGAATTTTTTAACGCGTTCCCATTTTCCGAATTGTTGATTGAATTTTTCGATTTCCCGCCCGATTCGTTCAATCACTTTGGGATGTGAGGCTATTTCTTCTGGGTCCATATCATCGAAGTTCATATCGTGGCGCTTTGCCCATTCTTTAATAAAGTCGAAGGCGGGTTGCACCAGTGCGGCAGGCATTTTTTGTCCTTCGCCGATGACCATGATTTGTTCGATAAACGGTGATTGTTTCATGGCGTTTTCGATAAGTTGCGGTGCGATATATTTTCCGCCGGAGGTTTTGAACATTTCTTTTTTCCGGTCGGTGATGCGGAGCATACCGTCATCGTCGAGGACACCGATATCACCGGTGTGGAGGTAACCGTTTTCGTCGATGGTTTCGGCGGTTTTTTCGGGATCTTTGTAGTAACCTTGCATAATGTTGGGTCCCTTGGCCAGAATTTCACCGTCTTCGGCGATTTTTATTTCGGTGATGTCGATGGGTAATCCCACCGTCCCGATTTTCCATTTGGAGTTAGGGGAATTAACGGAAATTACACCGGAGGATTCGGTTAGCCCGTAGCCTTCCAGAATATTGATTCCGGCGGCGATAAATACACGTTGCAAGCGGGGTTGTAAGGCGGCGCTTCCCGAAATGATATAACGGATTTCACCGCCTAATGCTTCGCGCCACTTGCTGAATATCAGCTTGCGTGCCAATTTAAGCTTCATGTTATAAAGAAACCGGGATTCTTTTCCGAAATCGAATTCTTCACCTGTTTTCACCGCCCAGAAAAACAAGGCTTTCTTAATGCCGCTCAATTCCATTCCCTTGGCGATGATTTTGTCATAAACTTTTTCGAGTAAACGCGGAACGGCAGTGAAAAGATGCGGCTTAACCTCGCGAATATTATCGCCTATCTTGTCGATACTTTCGGCAAAATGAATCTCAAATCCGCCATATAAATAAAGGTATATCAACACTCTTTCAAAGATATGACACGAAGGCAAAAAGCTAATTATTCGTGTGGGTTTCGGTAATTCCGGAACGCGTTTAAAGGCCGACATGACGGTGCTAACGATATTTTTATGCGAAAGCATGACGCCCTTGGGACGCCCCGTGGTGCCGGATGTATAAATAATTGTAGCCAAATCGTTTTCGTCCACACTTGCTTTGATTTTTTCCAATTCATCCTGTAAGCTTACGTCTTCGCCCAGTTGCAATACTTCGTTCCAATTTTTTGCACCTTCCACACGGTCAAAGGTGTAAATTTCCTTGAGTGTAGGCACTTTATCTTTGATGCTCATGACTTTTCGATACAGTTCTTCGTCGCCCACAAAAGCATAATTGACCTCGGCATGATTAAAAATATATTCGTAATCGGAAGGAGAAATAGTGGGATAAATGGGAATATCTTGTGCGCCCAATTGCGTTATGCCTAAATCCATGGCCGACCATTCCGTCCGGTTTTGATGTGCGATCAAAGCGATTTTGTCGTTTTTCTTTACGCCCAACCGCATTAGTCCGCGTGAAATTTTTTGAACCAAGTCATAGAGTTCCTCGGTTGAAGTGCGCTTCCAATGGCCATTGTATTTTGTTACCATGGCTTTGGGAGTGGGAAATTTTTCCAGTTGATAGGGGACAAAATCAAATACGCGTTTTATTTCCATAATACATGTTTTTTTAAATCAGGCAATAAAAATAATGGATTTTTTTCTGTCTTCAAAAACGAATTGAAAATTTTCGGATTTTATGAAATAATATAAAAAATTTTCAAAGAAAAGTATCGGATAATGTCTTTTTTTTATGCGCATGAATTTTTGTCGTGTAGAAATCGGTTTTTAATGATTAACTTTGAAATATAATTATTGATTTGTGATGAATCTTGTTGAAAACGTAAAAACCGGTTTCGAGGGTGGCCGATATTGTGGAAATGATCGGCGTTTTGACCGTTTTTTCGGTATTTTGATGGTTTTTTATTGCTATTTTTATGGGAAGAACCGGAGATTAGACGGCAATATTACGCTTTGCGGCAGCATTTGGGGAAAGTGATATTATTGGGGGTGGAAATATTGATTTGCCCGGCATTATAGCTACGGTGGTGATGGATCCCACGATAAAAACCGTAAGTATTTTGGGATTGATTGTGCTTATTCGGACTTTGACGAGTTTGTTGCTGGAGGTGGAAATTACGGGCAAATTCCCATGGCAATCAAAGGGGAAAAAGTCATGATAATTTCCAAAATATTTATTGGCGCAAATATTATTTTAGGGTGGCATTTCTGTTCAATAGCACCATGTCGGCCAGTACGAGAGCGGTCATAGCTTCCACGACGGGGACCGCACGGGGACAAACACAGGGGTCATGGCGTCCTTTTCCTTGAATGGTAACGGGATTTCCTTGGCGGTCGTAGCCGGGTTGATTTTGCATGATGGTGGAAACAGGTTTGAATGCCGTTTTGAAGTAAACGGGCATGCCGTTGGAGATGCCACCTTGAATGCCTCCCGAACGGTTGGTTTTTGTAGAACCGTCGGGATTGAATAAGTCGTTATGTCGGCTGCCGGTTAGTTTGGTTCCGGCGAATCCGCTTCCGTATTCAAAACCTTTGACAGCGGGAATGCTGAACATGGCTGAAGCCAGTCGTGCTTGCAATTTATCGAATAAAGGTTCTCCCAACCCGGCCGGCGGATTTTTGACGACGCAAATGATTTCACCGCCTAGTGTATCACCTTGTTTTTTAGTTTCGAGGATGAGATGTTCAAAAGCTTTGGCCATTTGGGGGTCGGGGGTGCGCACGGGATTTAGGTCGATGAGGTCGAGTGGAAGTTCTTCCCATGATCGATTCAGATGTAGCGGTCCTACGGCGTGTACATAAGCTTTGATTTCCACTTGGGGAATAATGTGTGCGGCAAGGGTGCCCGCTACGATTCTGGCGGCGGTTTCCCGTGCCGAAGCACGTCCACCGCCGCGCCAATCGCGGATGCCGTATTTTTGTTCGTAAGTGAAATCGGCGTGGGACGGGCGGTAGGTAGCTTTGAGGTGTTCGTAATCTTGGCTTCGTGTATTACGGTTTTCAATCAGGAAGGCGATGGGGGTGCCCAAGGTTTTTCCTTCAAAAATACCGGACAGGAATCTTACTTCATCGGGTTCGTTTCGCGAGGTGGTTAACGGGGACTGACCGGGACGCCGTCGGTGGAGATTCCGGCGAATGGCATCGAAATCGATATCGATGCCTGCGGGCATTCCGTCCAGAATGCCGCCCACGGCTTTGCCGTGAGATTCGCCGAATGAAGTAAAGCGTAATATGCGTCCGAAGGTATTGGACATGGTGTTTATTTTCCGCTAAATTTCGGTTTGCGACGTTCTATGAATGCTTGGGTACCTTCTTTGAAATCTTCCGTGGCAAAGGCTTGTCCGAACAGGCGGTTTTCCGTTTTGAAACCGTCTTTGCCGTATGCCGCATTCACCGCTTCGATGGCAAGGCCGATGGCGGCAGGTGAATTTTTTAAGATTTTTTCGGCCGTTTCCACGGCTTTGTCAAGCAGAAGTTCCGGCGGAACCACACTGCCGACCAAACCGTATTCCAGCGCTTTTCGGGCGTCGACAGGTTGTGCGGTAAGGATCATTTCCATGGCGCGTCCTTTTCCGATATGTTGCGCCAGCCGTTGGGTGCCGCCATAGCCGGGAATAACGCCCAGCGAAACTTCGGGTAATCCCAGCCGGGCATTTTCCGAAGCAATACGAATATGACACGCCAGGGCCAATTCCAATCCGCCGCCCAAGGCATAACCGTTAATAGCGGCAATGACCGGGGTGTGCATTTGTTCCAAATAGTCAAACAGGAGCTTGTGTCCTTTTTCCGATAAGGCCTGTCCTTGTTCCGGAGTGAAATGCATAAATTCCTTGATGTCGGCGCCGGCTACAAAAGCTTTTTCACCGCTCCCCATGATAATGATTGCCCGCACGGGGGTGTTTTCCGCCTCTTCTAATGCCCGGTGCAATTCTTCGATGACGGCGGCATTCAATGCGTTGAGTTGTTTCGGTCGGTTGATTGTGATAAGACGAATATAATCGGATATGTCTTTCACCAAAAGATACTTGAATTTCATAATCGTTCTTTTTTGGGTATAAAGATAGTAAATTTCGTTCCCTTTCCGGCGTGTGTTTCCACTTGAATGTTTCCGCCGTGGCTTTCTATGATTCTTTTGACGATGGCCAGCCCGAGCCCGGTTCCGCCCGATTTGGTAGTGAATTTGGGTTCGAAAATATGTTCTATGGTTTCTTCGTCGATGCCGGTGCCGTTATCTTCCACTTCAATTCGGATGAGGTATCCCAAATCGCTCATGCGCACTTGGATTTTGCTTGCTTCGGCTTGAATGCTATTTTTAATCAAATTGACCATGACTTGATTGATACGTGTTTTGTCGAAATAGGTGTAAATATCTTCGGGACAATCGCAAGAAGCTATGTGCCCGTATAGCATAACGGCTTTTTGGATGGTGTCGGTGAGATTGTCGTATTGCAGTTTTATGTCGGAGATTTTGGTGAAATCGGAGAAGGTGCGTGCGATACGGTCCATGATATCGATTTGTTCGATGAGCATGTCGGCGAACTCTTGGAGTTTTTCTTTTTGAGCGGGATCGGCGGGGTTGTAGGTAGCCGTGAAGTGTTCTATGCTCAAGCGCATGGGGGTCAAGGGGTTTTTGATTTCGTGTGCCACTTGTTTGGCCATTTCTTTCCAAGCGGATTCCCTTTCGGCTTGAATGAGTTTTTTCCGGCTTTCGTCCAGTTTGTCCACCATTTCATTATAGGCGTCTACCAAGGGTTTGAGCTCTTCCGGGATGCGCGAGAGTTCAATTTTTTGGTTGGATAAAATATCGGTTTTTTTGAGTTGTTCCCCGATGATATTATGCGATTTGGTGATAAATTTGGATAGATAAAACGATGCGAAAATAGCGATGATAATCAGAAAAATATAAACTTGAGCCAGTCGCTTGAGGAATTCTTTCATTTCGCTTTCATAAAATTTGGATTTGCTCAAATAGGGGATATGTAAAATGCCTAAGGGTTTAAATTTGCTGTCGGTAATGATACTGTAAGCGGAAATATATTCGCCGTTTAAACCTTTTCGATAAATTTTCAGGTTTTTGTCCGGGGATTTATACAAACTGTCGAGAATTTGAGGCGGAATAATGTTCATGACCGTATCTTTTCCGAAACCCAGCAGTGAACTTGTGAGCAAGTGTCCTTCGAGGTCGTATATTTCCAAATTAAGATTATGTACATTGGCGATATGATGGATTTCTTCGTTGAAAATGAGCGGAAGATTTTTGGTGGTTACGGGATAGGTCGTTCGACGCAATACCAATTTTACCGATTCTTTCAAGGCGCGTTCTTTGCGTGCCAAGCGTTTTAAGTTATAATCTTTGGCTTCTTCTTTATATTGAATAACGGAAATGACGATGATGATTAAGGAAGATAAAACGAGAATTCCCAACATGGAAATAAAAATCTTATAGCGAAGGGAATTGGTAATATGTTTAAATAAACGGTTTTTCATAGCTTCAAAGTTAGGGTTTTTTAAATTTTTTTTATATTGCCCTTGAAAAATACTCAAAAATCAAGTTTTATGAAAAGAACCTACGCATTTTTCCTAGGATTTGTTTTTATGTTGAGCGCTTATGCCCAACAGATAACGCTCAAAGGTAAAGTGACGGACGAAAAGCAAATGCCATTACCCGGAGTGAATATTTTGATCAAGGGGACGACAACAGGAACCGTGACGGATATGGACGGGAATTTTAGCCTGAAAGTGCAAGCATTGCCCGTGACTTTGGTTTTCAGTTTTATAGGATATGAAAAAACCGAAAAAAAGATTAGTTCGGCAAAGGGAAATATTTCGGTGATGTTGAAACCCACCACAGAAAGCCTTGATGATATTGTGGTTGTGGCTTCCAAAACCAAGGAACGCCTTCGGGAATCGCCCGTTACCATCGAACGTATGAGCCTCAAGGAAATCAAATTTGCCAGTGCACCCACCTTTTATGACGATTTGGGAAATTTACGCGGGGTGCAAATGAATACGAACAGCTTGACTTTTCAGGCACCCAATACACGTGGTTTTGCCACTTTTGCCAATAACCGTATGTTACAAATCATTGACGGTGTGGACAACTCTTCGCCGGCGTTGAATTTTCCTTTGGGTAACCTTGTAGGAATCAGTGAATTGGATGTGAAAAGCGTGGAATTGCTTCCCGGAACCTCATCGGCATTATACGGTGCCAACGCCTTCAACGGCTTGATTTATATCACAAGTAAAAACCCGTTCCGCTATCAGGGTTTGAGCACTATGGCCAAATACGGGTACACACGTCAAGACGCCGCCGGTGTCAATCCCATGTTCCAAGTAGCCGCACGTTATGCCAAAGCCTTGAATGAAAAATTCGCTTTCAAATTAAATTTCTCATACCTTCAAGGCACCGATTGGTTTGCCGTGGATTACCGCGATTTTGATCGAAGTTTTATCAATGAATCCAAAAAAGGCAACCGCCAATCGAATCCTTCCTACGACGGATTGAATATTTACGGCGACGAAGTTGCCACCGATATCGATTTGAGCGCCTACGGATTGGGTGTAATCCGTGTTTCAAGAACAGGATATAAGGAAACGAACCTTACCGATTATAAAGCCAAAAGTTTAAAAGCTGATTTCTCATTGCATTTTAAACCCAAAGGACAAGACGGTGCCAAGGAATTGGTCTGGACTTCAAGAATGGGAAGCGGACAGACCATTTATCAAGGTTCAAACCGTTATGTATTGAAGGATTTTATCATTCATCAACATAAATTGGAATGGCGCGATAAAAACTATTTCGTGCGCGCTTATTTATCCTCCGAAGACGCTGGCAATAGCTATGATACACGCTTTGCCGCATGGAATATTAACCGCAAATGGAAAGACGACGTATCCTGGTTTACGCAATATGCCCAAGCTTATGTTTACAGTCGTATGAACGGTTTGAATGAGAACCAAGCCCATAAACAAGCCAGAATTTATGCCGATCAAGGGCGTTATGAACCCGGTAGTGACGAATTTAAAAAAGCTTTCAACGAAGTTGTATCCGACCCCGATTTCAAGAAAGGCGCCAAGTTTATCGACAAAACCACGCTGTATCACCTGGAAGGAAATTATTCGTTTAAACACCTGATCAAAAACGCCGATATTCAATTGGGCGCTTCGGTAAGAACCTTTAAACTCAATTCCGAAGGAACCATTTTTACCGACAGGGATAGCCCGATTTATATCAACGAACAAGCGGTATTTACGCAATATATTCAAAATCTGTTCGATAAACATCTGAAAATCAATGCATCCCTTCGCTTAGACCGTCAAGACCAATACGACCCGAATATTTCGCCCCGGATTGCCGTTGTTTATATGCCCGACGAAGAACGTCAACATGCTTTCCGCATTGCTTATCAAACCGGTTTTCGCAATCCGACCACACAGGATTTGTATATCGGACTGGATTTGGGATTTGCCACCTTGGTGGGCGGCAGCCCTAACAATTGGGATCGATACAGCGAAGAACGCTTGGATAATCAAGGACAAACTTATACACTCACCGGACGCGACGCTTATGAAAATTCCTACACCGTGGAATCACTTCAGAAATTTTTGCAAACCGGCAACCCCGCCGATTTGAAAGCCGCCGACGTGCAACCGGTAGGACCCGAACAAATTCAATCCTTTGAAGTGGGATACCGCGGCCCCATTACCGATAACGGCTGGACGGTGGACGCCGTTTTCTATTCCAATCGCTACAATAATTTCATCGTCGGTCAAAGTGTTATCGCCATTCCTTCTTCTTACGGAAACGTGCACGATATGACCGGATTGAATGCGCTAGCCAAAAGCGCTTACAAGCCCATGGGTACCTTTACCAATATCGATGCGCCCATACGATCTTTCGGATTCGACCTGAATTTGTCCAAAACATTCAATGGCTATCGTTTTAACTTCATTTACGATTATACCAAAATGAATTTTAACAAGAATAAATATCCCGGATTTAAAACTTATTTCAATACACCGGAAAATTCCTTCAAAGTGATGCTTTCCAATACGAATGTAAAAAACAATTTCGGTTTTAGCCTGGCTTATAAATACATGGGCGAATACTATTGGGAATCGAGTTTTGCCGACGATAAAGTGCCTGCTCACAGCACCGTGGATGCCATGGTTAGCTATCAATTACCCCAATATAACATGATTTTCAAATTAGGAGGCACCAATATCTTCGGGCCCGATTATAAAGTAGCGCCCGGAACCGGACGTGTGGGAAGTATTTTCTACTTTTCATTGCTATATTCCCGTTGATTATTTCAAAAAGAACAATGCTCAAAGCCGTCTTGCGTTTTGCGGGACGGCTTTTTTCGATTAATTTTGTTTGAAAATATTTGAAAATGAACTTGCCGTATTCCATATCCAAGTTGAAATTTACGGACACCGGACAATTTTTTTTAATGGCCGGTCCTTGTGCCGTCGAAGGTGAGGAAATGGCGATGCGCATTGCCGATCGAATCGTCAAGATAACGGAACGTTTTCAAATACCTTATATTTTCAAAGGTAGTTTTAAAAAAGCCAATCGATCGCGCTTGGACAGTTTTACCGGTATCGGTGATGAAAAAGCGCTGAAAATTCTTCGGAAAGTAGGCCGCACTTTTGATATCCCCGTGCTGACGGATATTCATTTGCCATCGGATGCGGCTATGGCGGCGGAATACGTGGACGTATTGCAGATACCCGCCTTCCTGGTTCGGCAAACGGATTTGGTGGTGGCGGCAGCCCGAACGGGATTGCCTGTGAATTTGAAAAAAGGGCAGTTTATGTCGCCCGGAAGTATGCGTTTTGCAGTGGATAAGGTGCGTTTGAGCGGAAATGAAAAGGTGATGGTTACTGAACGCGGTAGTATGTTCGGATATTATGATTTGGTGGTGGATTTTCGCTCGCTTCCCGAAATGCGCCGTTTTGCACCTGTGGTTTTGGATATCACCCATTCCTTGCAACAACCCAATAAGGCTTCGGGCATAACCGGCGGTCGTCCGGAATTAATCGAAACTATTGCCCGCGCGGGTGTGGCGGCCGGATTGGACGGAATTTTTCTGGAAACACACTATAATCCCGGAGAAGCCCGTTCAGATGCCGCCAATATGTTGCATTTGGATTTGTTGGAGCCGCTTTTGGAAAAATTAATTCGAATTCATGAAGCGATTCGGTAAAAAATCGTATCCCGGGTGGTTCCTGGGAATTATATTGTTTTTGATGTTTCCCGGTGCCACATATTTTTATTTACCTTCGCTGTTGGCGGAGGTGCGCAATCCGGTGGCGGCATGGTTTAATCCATCATTGAAAACCGTAACAAAACCGGACCTACGAGCGGTGGGGATTGCGCATTATGATCAATTCAAATGGCCGGTGGATGATAGCATTCGCTTGGCGGGATACATTTGTTTTCCCGAAGGAATACCCAAAGGAACCGTAATTGCTTTGCACGGTTACCGGTCGAACAAGAACCGTTTCTTGCCTGCGGCAGGTTATTTTACGAAGGACGGATGGAATTTTGTGGCGGTGGATTTGCGCGGTCATAATCAAAGCGATGGAACGAAAACGGGTTTTTCTTATTATGAACGTTACGATATTTCGGTAATGATGGATTCGTTGGAGCGAAAACATTTTCCGCGCCCCTATGTGTTGTATGGCCATTCCATAGGTGCGGCCACGGCGGTTTTTGTCGCCGGACACCGTCAGGATATCGATGCGTTGATTCTGGAAAGCGCCTTTGATGATTTCTCCAACCTTATTCCTAATTATTGGAATTATTATGCTTCGAAACATATACCTTTGCCAAACGATGTGTGTAATGCACTTTTTGCCCGGATACAATTGCCATTGGACAGTTTGCGACCGGTGGATATAGCGCCTCGAATACATGTTCCGGTTATACAAGTGCAGGGCATGCAAGACCGAAAGGTCAAACCGGAGCAAGCCGAATCTTTATTTAGGACCTTCGCTACCGACCGGAAGTATTTTATTTCGATTCCTCAAGGGAATCATAACCGGCTTTGGCTGCCCGATGAAAAGAATTACTTTCGCACTTTGCTTTCCCGTTTGGACAGCTTGATGGAGGAATCCACGACGGTTGCTTCAGAGAATTGATAATGATGAACCCTGCTTTTTTTGCCAAATTCGGAATATTTTGATGGTTTTGTCGAGCGTTTAATGCAGGAATGTTATTTCTTAATTTGCTTGATTTTTGTTATTTTAGCCGTTAAAAATGAAGTGAAATGGAATTGCCCTATGCCGAACCTTATAAAATCAAAACTGTTGAAAAAATTTACCGGTCCACGCGAGCGGATCGCGAGCGATGGATTAAGGAAGCCAAATATAATTTGTTCAAACTCAAAAGTCGCCAGGTTTTTATCGATTTACTCACCGACAGCGGCACCGGTGCCATGAGCGACGAACAATGGGCCGAAATGATGCGCGGCGACGAGTCTTATGCGGGTTCACGTTCCTACGATTTGCTACAACAAACCGTTGAACACCTCACGGGCTACCGGTTTTTGATACCGACCCACCAAGGCCGGGGCGCCGAAAACGTTCTTTTTTCCGCATTGGTCAAGGAAGGAGATTTGATTCCCGGCAATATGCATTTCGACACCACCAAGGCACATATCGAACTGCGTAATGCCGTTGCGGTGGATTGCACCATCGACGAAGCCTATGATACGGCACATTATCATCCCTTTAAAGGGAACATAGATTTGGATAAATTGGAAGATGTTTTTAAGAAAAATCCGCGCGAGCGAATACCGTTTGTCATTCTTACCGTTACGTGTAATACGGCCGGCGGCCAGCCGGTGAGCATGGAAAATATTCGCGGGGTTTCGGCTTTATGTAAACAATATGGAATACCGTTGTATTTCGATGCGGCGCGCTTTGCCGAGAATGCTTATTTTATCAAGAAACGCGAGCGTGCTTACAAGGATAAAACGATAAAGGAAATCGTGCGGGAAATGTTTTCCTACGGCGACGGTATGTTGATGAGCGCCAAGAAGGACGGCTTGGTGAATATCGGCGGTTTTATAGCGTTGAATGACGAGGAAATCTATCGCAAGGCAATTGTTTACAATATTTTATACGAAGGATTTATCACCTACGGCGGTATGGCGGGTCGCGACATGGGAGCCTTGGCTGTGGGCTTGGACGAAGCTACCGAGTTCGATTATTTGGAAAGCCGGGTGGAGCAGGTGCATTACTTGGGACGACGCTTGATGGAATTGGATGTTCCGGTGCAGCAACCCATTGGAGGGCATGCCATTTATTTGGATGCCAATCGGTTTGTGCCTACCATTCCGCGGGAGCAATTTCGTGCACAAGCTTTGGCGGTGGAATTGTATATCGTAGGCGGAATACGGGGAGTGGAAATCGGAACCATTATGGCGGATCGCGATCCCGTGACACGCCGGAATCGTTATCCCAAGCTGGAATTGGTACGTTTGGCGATTCCGCGTAGGGTATATACAAATAATCACATGAATTACGTAGCCGAAGTATTGAAAAAGATCTATGATACGCGTCACGAAGCCAAAACCGGTTACCGGATCGTTTACGAACCGCCCATTTTGAGGCATTTTACGGTGGAACTGGAAAAAATATAGCGTATGAAAAACAAAAAATTGATCGTTTGGCATAATCCGCGATGCCGGAAAAGTCGCGAGGGATTGAGAGCGGCGGAGGCAATGGCCGAAGCCAAAGGTCTGACTTTGGAAATCCGAAAATATTTAGACGAACCGCCCAAGGCTGGGGAATTGAAAGCTGTATTGAGAAAGTCGGGGATGAAAGCCGACGAAATTTTGCGTAATCAAGAAAAAATTTGGAAGGAAAATTTTAAGGGAAAAACGTATTCGGACGACGAATTGATTGCAATCATGAGTCAATATCCGAAACTGATAGAGCGTCCTTTGGTGATCTACGGAGATAAAGCCGTTTTAGCACGACCGGCGGAAAATATCAAAAAACTGTTCGAATGACAATCAGTCAACTGCGCTATCTTATAGCCGTGGCCAGGCACCGCAATTTTACCAAAGCGGCCAAGGAAGTATATGCTTCTCAGCCTACATTGAGTACACAAATCAAAAATTTGGAGGACGAATTGGGAATCATCATTTTTGATCGCAATAAAACACCGATCGGAATTACGCCCATAGGTGAAAAAATTATCCAACAGGCCAAAAAAATATTGGCAGAAAGCGATCGAATCAACGAATTGGTGCAATATGAAAAAGGTTATGTTGGCGGCGATTTCATATTGGGTATCATTCCGACGGTTTCACCGACTTTGCTCCCGCTTTTTCTCAAAACTTTTGTAAAAAAATATCCGAAAGTAAAATTGCATGTTCAAGAATTAACCACGCAACAAATCATCGATGAATTGCTGGATAATACATTGGATGCGGGCATTGCGGCAACGCCTTTGGAAAATCCCAGAATCCGGGAGCTGCCCTTGTATAATGAACCTTTTGTGGGTTTTATTCCCGAAGGACACAGGTTGTACGGTAAACCCAAATTGCACGATGAAGATTTGTTGGTGGAAGATATTTTGCTTTTGGAAGAAGGCCATTGTTTTCGTGATAATATATTGAATGTATGTAAATCCAGTTTGCCGGAGGATCAACCGTATTTTTTGGATACGGGTAGTTTTGATACGTTGATTAAATTGAGTAAAGAAGGAATGGGTATGACGCTTTTGCCTTACTTGCACACATTGGATTTGTGTGAAGAAGACAAGAAATATTTGAAAAATTTCGAGAAGCCGGAACCTGCCCGGGAAGTCAGCATTATTTACAATCCCGATAATTATAAAAGGGGAATTGTAAATGCTTTGGAAAAAACCATTCGTGGAATTATCAAAGGTTTGATAACTTTTTATGATGTGCGTGTGATTAGTCCGTTGCCACCGAAAAATTATTCCTAATGAATCAAAGTTCATACGAAATTGCCTGCCCTTGCAAGGGGGTTTTAATTATTATGTTTTCGATTTTATCGGCCGGATTGTATGTTTTGTCCCGTTATGTATGGTATGGGTCCTATGACTGGAATGACTTCTCTTTGTTTTTGATGAATAAAACTTTGGCATTTTCGGCAGTGATTATGCTGTTTTTGATGAGTGTTATTCCTTTTAAATTGAAAGCCAACAGGAGTATTGTGGGAATTATTACTTTTTATTTGCTTGTGGCGCATATTATTTTGGGTTTGCTATTAATTCCTTCGGAATATTTTAAGGTTTTTTTTGATGAAACGGGTATGCTGAAGGGACGCTACGGATGGGCTTTGTTTTTCGGTGTTTTGGCATTTGTGACGGCCATCATTCTTCAGCAAGGATTTTATATGAAAAAATCGTCAAATTATCCGTTCAGCTTTTTTTTCAGAACCGGGATTTTAGTGTTTTTTATAGCCACTTTATTACATATAGCTTTAATTGACCCCGATTTTACGTATTGGAATAATCCGAACAAAATTCTTATTCCCGTTTCGGGGCTAGCGTTTGTGTTATTGATAATGAGTTTTATTATCGGTTTAATACGTCGGATTAGAAAATATAAAAAGACGGGCAAATGATTTTGCGGGAATTAACACTCAATCGATTTAAATCGTTTGAAGAAGCCCATTTTCGTTTCGGCGCTTTGATGAATGCTTTCACGGGGAATAACGGAGCGGGCAAGACCAATATTTTGGATGCCATTTATTTGTTGGCATTCGGCAAGTCTTATTTCAATTTGCGATTAAGCCAATTGATTAATCACGGACACGATTTTTTTTCGGTGAAGGGTGTGTTTGCCAATGATCAAAGTGAAGAGTCGATTTTGATTAATTATCGCAAAGGCGAAAAGAAAACCATCAAACGCAACGGCAAAGCTTATGAAAAATTATCGGAGCATATTGGGTTGATTCCTTTGGTGATGATTTCGCCTTATGATCGCGATTTAATCAGTGAACGCGGCGAGACGAGGCGAAAATTTTTGGATAAATTGATTGCTCAATTCGATAAAAATTACTTGGCGGATTTGGTGGCTTATCAACGCTACTTGACGCATCGAAACAGTTTGCTGAAGTATTTTGCGGTCAATCAGACTTTTGATGCGGCCACTTTGTCGGTTTATAATGAAAAATTGGTTCAATACGGTAATTCCATCTATCGCAAGCGGAAGGAGTTTATGGAACGTTTCCGTCCGTTTTTGGCGGAAAAATATCGTTGGTTGTCGGCTGGATCGGAGCAAGCGGATGTTCGTTATCATTCGGCTTTGGACAAACATTCCTTTGTACAATTATTGGAAGAAAACCTTAATCGCGACCGTTTGCTGCAATATACGTCCGCCGGCATTCATCGCGACGATTTGATTTTTGAATTGGACGGCTATCCGATCAAGCATTTCGGCAGCCAAGGCCAGCAGAAAAGTTTTTTGATTGCTCTGCGATTGGCCGAATACGAAATGTTGAAAAACCGGAAGCAAACAGCACCTATTTTGTTATTTGACGATATTTTTGATAAATTGGATGCTCAAAGGGTGGAAAAAATCGTGCGCTGGACTGAAGAAGGAAGTTTCGGGCAAGTCTTTCTGACCGATACACATGCTGAACGGATAAATCGGCTCTTCAAAAATATCAATGGTAAAACGGAAATATTTCCTTTATGAAAGACGAGGATAAAAATACGCACAGTTTTAAGGAATTGGCGGATCAATTACTCAATTCACCGGGCTTTAAGGCACGCTACACGGCTGCACGTGTCAAGGAAAGTTGGCGTAGCCTGATGGCGGATAATGCCATGCATTATACTTCGGGATTACGCTATCATAAGGGTATTTTGTATGTCCATATCACTTCGGCGGCATTGCGTGACGAATTAAATCGCGGAAAATCTTTGATTATCGATTTGATAAACAAAGACTTGGGAGAACAAATTCTGAAAGACATACGTTTCTTATGACTATGCCTTTGAATTTGCCCAATGTAATCAGTCTATTGCGAATCGCGAGCATTCCTTTTCTCGTGATTTTGGCGCACAAGGGCAGGGAAACGGCTTTCTTTTATTTATTTTTGGGTGCCGCTTTTTCCGACGTATTGGACGGTTTTATTGCGCGTCGATTTAATCTCAAGACCCCATGGGGAAGCCGCTTGGATTCTTTCGCCGATTTTTTGCTCTATATGGCAACGCTCTACGGGATTTACTTGCTCAAATGGAATGAGTTCGGGGAATATCGCGCTTTGGCGGCTTTGTTTTTGGTCTTTTTTCTCTTGCCCGATTTTTTTTCGCTAATACGATTCGGAACGGTTTCACATTTACATTTATATTCATGGAAAATCGGTGGTGTGCTGCAATTCGCTTTTATTATTTTCTTGTTTGTTGAAGGATTTAACGATTCATTTTTTATATTGGTTTGGGTATGGACGCTCTTGGCCTTTTCGGAAAATATGATAATCCAATTTTTGGCTCGAAAGCCTTTGGATAATGTCAAAACCTTTTTTTGGTTTTGGCGCCAACGTCAAGCCGGAAATATTTAAGTTTTCGGTTTTCAATAGCAAATCCGGCAACGACGATATCCTCTTTGAATCGCTTCGCTTTCGGGAATTCTTTTGATGCTGTGTTTGCATCTGCCGAGTCCTCGGCAATACCTGTTTCTGTGGTATGCATGAGACGTTCTGCTGACGCATATATAAACATAGCTTGCCGAAGGAGACTGAAGGGAATATTTTTCCGTTTTAAACGGTTGTGCGGTTGAAATGGTGAAAAATAACACCAATGCGAGCAAAATTTTAACGGTTTTCATAATATTCGGATTTTTTAATATGATGAATTTTTTCGATTAGTTCCCGGTAATATACGCGTTCAACGGTTATCTCATACTTCCCGCAATAGACAATGCGATGGGTGACGCGGTCGATTCGGTGAAGGTTAGCGATATACGACCGGTGGATGCGAAGGAAGTTGCCGTTTGGCAAATTTTTCGGTAATTGCTTGAGGTTCATTGAGATGAGGATTTTTTTGTTTTCATTCACCATATACGAATAATTATCTTCGGCTTGGGTATGGATAATTCGGTCGAACGGAAATTTAAACCATTCAAATCCGGACTTGACAAAAGTATAATCGTTCTGGATTTTTGTGCCAATTCAATGGCTTTTAGCAAATGTTCGATGGTTTGATTCAATTGACCTTGCAAGTAATAAACTATACCAATATTATTTTCGATTCGTGCCGATTCGCCGAATTGTTTTTTTCGGTTAAAAACGGTTTCGGCTTTATTATACCAACGGATTGTTTCCTTGTATTTTCCTTGATAATCTTCGATAAGCCTTTGCAGAAAATAAGCTTTTCCCAGCCAAAACGTTTTCTTTGTCCGGATGGCGAAGTTTATGATTTTCCGTGCATAGGCAATCGCACTGTCCGCATGTTTTTGCGCCAAGGATTCGGATTTTATAAAAAACCGTTCAATCCGGGAATTAGCCTTGTCTTGTGCAAGGCCATTCCGGAAATATAGAATAAGTACGGTGATTGAAACGAATTTTTTCATCCGGTTTTTTCTTGAAAAGAATCAATGTAAATTTACAAAAAATCCAATATTTTTTAAATATAAACTATAGATTTTATTTTGACGGGTAACTTTTTTTATTTACCAGGATGTGGAAAATTTTTCATAAAAATTTTACTTAAATTCGCAATTAAAATCCGGTAACCTATGTGTCGTTTGATATTTCGATTGTTTTGGTTCAATTTCTTGTTATTTTTTGTTTTATCATGCGGTTCCCGTTACAAGGAACATTATCGTCGTTTGATTTTGAAAGACCAGTCGGGGAGTTTGTGGGTTTTGAAACGTTTTTCCAAAGATGGTAATTTGATTCCCGTTGACACTTTTAAGGCGGAAAAAGGAGATTCGGTTTACCGCTATGCATTGAGTGGACCGCAATTATATTTTATTACGCAGGGAAAGCGGCTCTATCCCGTTATTTTGGGAGAAAGCGACGTTCGGATATATGCAGACAGGCAAAAGGTTGAAATGTCCGGCGGTATGTTTAATAAACGATTATCGGAATACCGGAAACGATTGGATAGCTTGAATCAAGTCAAGAAGGAATTGTTCTATCGATTGCAATCGGCAAAAGCGCCGGAAAGGGATTCTTTGCGGAAGGCTTTTTTTGCAACGGACAGTTTGGCAAAGGCAGTTCGCCGCGAGGTGGCACAAAACGATAAATCCATAGTGGGAGCGGTGGCTTTAACCGATATTACTTTTGAACAAATGCCGAACTATAAGCAAATTTTCGACTGGTGGCAAAATTATCCCGAACAAGTAAAGAAAACCGATTTGGGAAAATTTCTGACGGCGAGGATTAATAAGGCTTCCGTGGGTGCCGTGGGCACTCGAGCCGTTAATTTTACGGCGCCCGATCCGCAAGGCCAATCCGTTTCTTTGTTTTCATGCATGGGTAAAGTTACCGTGGTGGATTTTTGGGCGTCATGGTGCAAGCCTTGCCGGGCAAACAATCCGCATTTGGTGCGATTGTATAAAAAATATCATGCCCGGGGATTGAATATTATAGGCGTTTCCTTGGATAAGCGTAAGGAAGCTTGGATTCGTGCCATAAAACAAGACGGGCTGGATTGGTATCAGGTTTCCAATCTGCAAGGTTGGCAAGAACCGGTCGCAAAAATGTATAAAATCACCTACATTCCGCAAACTTTGATTTTGGATGACGAAGGTATTATCCGGGCCAAAAATTTAAGAGGCAAAGCCTTGGAAGAAAAAATCGTTGAATTGCTTAACGAATAGACGAATGGATGCCGGCGTATTAATTCATACCTTTGCAAAAAAAAATTCATGAAAAAAACCAAGATAGTGGCCACATTGGGCCCGTCCGTGGAATCCTACGATATCAAACGTCGAATGGTGGAAGCCGGCGTGAATGTTTTTCGTATTAATTTTTCGCATGCGCGCTATGAAATCGTCCGGGAACAAATCGAGCATATCGAGAAAATTCGTAAGGAGACGGGAAAACATGTGGCGGTTTTGGCCGATTTACAAGGCCCCAAATTGCGTATAGGTAATATGCCGGCAGGTGTCGAATTGAAAACCGGCGATACGTTTGTTCTGACCAATGATGATTCCCCGGGAGACGATCACCACGCTTCGGTGGGTTATAAAACCTTGCCGGCGGAAGTGAAACCCGGTGAATTGATATTGTTGGATGACGGAAAAATTCATTTGCGTGTAAAAGAAACCGACGGCAAAAGCCGGATTTTGACCGAAGTGCTTCAAGGCGGTCCCTTGAAAAGCCACAAAGGATTGAATTTGCCCGATTCCGAAATTTCCGTTCCTTCGGTCACCGAAAAGGATAAGAAAGATTTGGAATTCGCCCGTCAAATAGGCGTGGATTGGATTGCCTTGTCTTTTGTGCGTTCGGCCAAAGACATATTGGACTTGAAGGCTTATCTTTCATGGTTGAATGATGATACGCCGGTGATTGCCAAAATCGAAAAACCCGAAGCAATTCGGCAACTGGAAGAAATTATGGATGTGGCGGACGGAGTGATGGTAGCGCGAGGCGATTTGGGAATCGAAATACCCATTGAGCAAGTACCCTTATTGCAAAAGAAAATAGTTCGATTGGCCAAGCGCAAAGCAAAACCCGTTATTATTGCCACACAAATGATGGAAAGCATGATAGAACAATTGCTTCCCAGTCGTGCCGAAGTGAATGATGTGGCCAATTCCGTTATCGACGGCGCTGATGCCGTTATGTTATCGGGTGAAACGAGTGTGGGGAAACACCCGTTGGAAGTCATTCAAAGGGTGAGCAGTATTATACGGTCGGTGGAGGAAGGGGTGCGTTTTTCCGGAGAGAAAATTTTACCTTCCAAGTCCGATTCACGATTTATCACCAAAACCATTTGTTTCTATGCCGCCGAAACGGCATTGGATATCGGAGCCAAAGCTATAACCACTTTGACGGCTTCGGGATATTCCGCCGCTCAGGTGGCTTCGCACAGACCGCCTGCGCATATTTTGGTTTTTACTCATAATAACCGTATCTTGAATCGATTAATGCTATATTGGGGGATTTATACCTTTTTTTATGATAAAATGGTATCCACCGATGAAACCATTCGCGACATAATCAACATGATTAAAAAAGAAAATTTCGTATCACCGGGTGATTTTGCCATTAATTTGACTTCCATGCCTTTAACCGAAAAAGGAATGGTCAATACCTTGCGTATAACCAAAATCGATTAAATCGTTTCATGGCCAGAGAAATCGAACGAAAATTTTTAGTAAAATCGGATGAATACAAGGCTTTGGTAACCGGAAAATTGTATTTGAAACAGGCATACCTGTGTTTTGATCCGGTAGTGAGAGTGCGCATTGCAGGTAAAAAGGCTTTTTTTGCCGTAAAATCCACAAGTAAAAACGGCGGATTAACACGTGACGAATGGGAATGGGCAATTTCCGTTCGGGAAGCTTCGGAATTGATGAAACTACACAAAGGGAAAATAATCGAGAAAATTCGTTATATTATTCCTTGGGAAAATCATGTTCTCGAAGTGGACGAATTTATCCGTCCCGTGCCGGATTTGGTGTTGGCGGAAATCGAATTGAACAATGAAACCGAGCATCTATCTTTGCCTGATTGGATAGGCGAGGAAGTAACGGGAAAGGAAGAATATTATAACGCATTTATGTCGAAGCATGGCTAAATTGAAGAAAGTATATTATTGTCAGAATTGTGGTGCACGGCATAATCAATGGCTGGGACGTTGTCCGGTTTGCGGTCAATGGAATACGATTGTAGAGGAGGTGGTGAACAAGCAGGCTGCCAAACAAGAACGTTTGTTGCAAGGAAAAATACCGCGTCCGTTGCGTTTGAATGAAATTGAGGCCGGGGGTGAATATCGTATTAAGAGCGGAAATAGTGAATTGGATCGTGTTTTGGGGGGCGGAATGGTACCCGGTTCGGTTGTTTTGATAGGCGGTGAACCGGGAATCGGAAAATCAACATTGGTACTGCAAACCGCTTTGCAATTGCCGTTCCATACGCTATATATAGCCGGAGAGGAAAGTCCGTCTCAAATCAAAATGCGTGCGGAAAGGTTTCCCGGTGAAGGAAAAAATCTAAGTCTTTTGCCTGAAACCAACGTGCAAAAAATCTTGACCGTTGCCAAAGAAACCAAGCCTGAAATTATCATCGTTGATTCCATACAAACACTTCATTCCGATTTGATTGATTCGTCGCCGGGGAGTATGTCGCAGATTCGCGAAACGGCTTCGGAACTTATTCGATTTGCCAAGGAAACCGGCACGATAGTTTTGATTATCGGTCATATTACGAAGGAAGGAATCATCGCCGGTCCCAAAGTGCTTGAGCATATGGTGGATACGGTTTTACATTTTGAAGGAGACCGTTATCATCAATATCGTTTATTGCGGAGTCTTAAAAATCGTTTCGGCTCTACGCATGAATTGGGAATTTTCGAGATGACGGGAAACGGCTTGCAAATCATTGAAAATCCTTCGGGAGTGTTGTTGACTGCCGGCGGTATGAAGACGGCGGGAAGCGTGGCGGCCGTCACCACTGAAGGAATGCGAAGTTTTGTGGTGGAAGTGCAGGCGCTCACCGGGAAAGCGGTATACGGAACGCCACAACGTTCGGTGACCGGTTATGATCCCAAGCGTTTGAATATGATATTGGCCGTTTTGGAAAAACGCAACGGAATTCCGCTTTCAGGCCATGATGTTTTTCTAAACATTGCCGGCGGTTTTCGTCTCTATGATCCGGGTTTGGATTTAGCTGTGGCGGCAGCGGTATTGTCGTCTTTTACGGAAATAGCCGTTACACCCGGAACGGCTTTCGCGGGAGAAATCGGATTGACCGGAGAAATTCGCCCGGTATCGCGAATTGAACAACGTATCTCCGAAGCGATAAAAACGGGATTCGATCGAATAGTGGTTTCGACGCATCAACCTGTTAATGCTGAAGATTTTAAAGCGGAAATTACTTCTATCACAAACATCGCCGATTTAAAGCGGTGGTTTGCTTGAAGCTGTATTATTTTCCGGGGCATTGTGCCGCTACCGACGGATCGATATTTTTATTGCCGTAGTTTTTATCGAATGCTTCGGCAAATAAACGAGCCAATTTTTCTGCTGTTTTCTTGTAAGCCTTTTTATCCTTCCAAGTTTTTTCCGGTATTAATATTTCGGATGGAACGCCCGGCACTTCTTTAGGGATATTCAAGTGGAACAGTGGATCATAGGTATATTCTACGTTTTTTAATTTTCCGGATAAAGCGGCATCCACCATGGCGCGGGTATATTTCAAATTGATTCGACGGCCGGTTCCGTAGGGCCCGCCCGTCCAACCTGTGTTTATCAAATAAACATCCGTTTGATGTTCGTTCATTTTTTTACCGAGCATACCGGCATAAATATCCGGATTAAGTGGCATAAAGGGTTGACCGAAAAAGCGCGAGAATGTAGCTTGGGGTTCCGTTACACCGGTTTCCGTTCCTGCCAATTTGGAGGTGTAACCGAGTAAAAACCATAGCATGGTTTGTTCGCGGTTGAGTTTGGCAACCGGCGGTAAAACACCGTAGGCATCTGCAGTGAGAAACAAAATGTTTTTAGGATGTCCGCCTGTGGAAGAGGTTTTAATATTGGTCAAGTAACGAAGCGGATACGAAGCACGGGAGTTGGGTGTGAAACGCGGATCGAAAAAGTCGAATTTCCCGTTGGGGTAAATCATGGCATTCTCTACGATACTTCCATGGTTTCTATAATCGTCCCGGTGCATGACCGCACGGTAAATTTCTGGCTCTTTGGTTTCGGTGATATCGATCATTTTGGCGTAGCAGCCGTTTTCAAAGTTGGCAATGCCATAATCGCTCCAGCCGTGTTCGTCATCACCCAGCAGTTTTCGTTTTGGATCGGCCGAAAGGGTAGTTTTTCCCGTTCCCGAAAGTCCGAGTAATAATGCCGTGTCACCTTCTTTTCCTTCATTGGCCGAACAATGCAAGGGTAAAATATTATGGAACGGAAGCAAATAATTCATAACGGTAAACAACATTTTTTTCATGCTTCCCATGTAGGCCGAACCTATAATAACACCGATTTTTCGTTCGAAATCCATAGCAATGGCCATATCGGTGGTGTGGCAGGGATTTTTTTCACCGGCACGCCGGACGGCCAATTCCGAATCGGTTAGGGTTCTTAATCGACCTTCATATTTGCATGAGTCTAATTTTTGATACGGAACATGAAGCAAAATGAATTGTTCCTTGGCGAAAATGCTTCGGTCGATGTTTTCGGGCACCGGTCTGAACATGTTATCCGTAAACAATGCGGCCAGCGCATGGGTGGTGACGGTTTTTACGGGAAGCGCAAAGGAGGGGTCCGCACCGATAACGCGTTGGGTTTCGTATAATACGGGTGCTTCCGACAAGTAGCGAAGAGCATCTTCCGTAAGCATATTGAAGGTTTCCCGGTCAAGGGGAATATTGTTGGGAGAATCCCAGTCGACATATTGCGCCGTTTTTTCGTCTTTTACGATCAATGTGTCCTTCGGGCTTCGCCCGGTGGATTCTCGGGGTGTCCATGTAGCCAACGCTCCGCTTTCGCTGATAATGGCTTCGCGATTGCCGACCGCTTCTTCGATCATAAAACTTCGCGAAGGATTAATATGGGTTTTATTTTCCAGTTGTTTTAAGTGCCGCAGTATGTTTTGAATGTCCATAATAGCAAGGTCTTTTGCGCAAAAATAATGAAATATGCACGCCAAGTTTAATTTGGCGTTAAGATTTTGCCGGTTTTATGATATTTGTCAATAAAAAAACCGCTTGCTATAAAAGGCAAGCGGTTTTTCGGGGATGAAATCCCGAACGGTATTCAAGAGGTTTTTTACATCATAGGCATTCCACCGCCCGGCATTCCCGAACCGGCGGGATTTTCTTCTTTTTTCTCTATCAAAGCGCTTTCGGTGGTCAGAATCATTCCGCCGACTGAAGCGGCATTTTCTATGGCGATGCGCGTTACTTTTTTGGGATCGATAATTCCGGCTTTGAGCATGTGTGTATATTCGCCGTTTTTCACATTGTAGCCGTAGTCGTCTTTGTGTTCTTTTACTTTGGCGACAACAACCGACCCGTCTTCACCGGCATTATTCACGATTTGGCGAAGCGGTTCTTCCAATGCTTTTTTGATAATTAACACGCCGGTTTTTTCGTCTTCGTTGTCGGTTTTAATTTTTTCGAGAGCTTTTTGAGCGCGTAGCAATGCCACACCACCTCCGGGAACAATTCCTTCTTCAACGGCCGCACGTGTAGCATTCAAGGCGTCTTCTACTCGATCTTTCTTTTCTTTCAATTCCACTTCGCTAGGCGCACCGACGTAAAGTACGGCTACTCCGCCGGCTAATTTGGCCAGACGCTCTTGCAATTTTTCACGATCGTAATCGGAAGTGGTTTGTTCGATTTGTGCTTTGATTTGTTTGATGCGTGCTTTGATGTCTTCTTCTTTTCCGGAACCGCCAACGATGGTGGTATTGTCTTTGTCGATGGTTACACGTTCGGCTTGACCTAGCATGTCTAGCGTAGTGTTTTCGAGTTTGTATCCGCGTTCTTCGGTGACATAAGTTCCGCCTGTCAAAATGGCAATATCTTCGAGCATGGCTTTACGGCGATCACCGAATCCGGGAGCTTTCACGGCGACCACTTTTAAAGTTCCACGTAGCTTGTTAACTACCAAGGTAGCCAATGCTTCGCCGTCTACGTCTTCGGCAATAATCAAAAGCGGACGACCGGTTTGAGCTGTTTTTTCAAGGATGGGAAGCAGGTCTTTCATCGTGCTGATTTTCTTGTCGGTAATCAAAATCATCGGGTTTTCCAAGACTGCTTCCATTTTGTCCGGATCGGTGATGAAATAAGGAGACAGATATCCGCGGTCGAATTGCATACCTTCCACTACGTCCACATACGTATCGGTTCCTTTGCTTTCTTCCACGGTGATTACACCTTCTTTACCTACTTTGGAGAAAGCTTCGGCAATCAGGTTTCCGATGGTTTCGTCGTTATTGGCCGAAATGGTGGCCACTTGTTTGATTTTTTCGGTATCGTCACCCACTTCAATGGCTTGCTTAACCAAATCTTCCACTACGGCTTGAGTGGCTTTGTCGATTCCGTGTTTCAAATCCATAGGATTGGCGCCTGCGGTAACGTTTTTTAAACCTTCGCGCACGATGGCTTGTGCCAATAGGGTAGCCGTTGTCGTTCCGTCACCGGCCAAATCGTTGGTTTTGGATGCTACCTGTTTGACTAATTGAGCACCCATGTTTTCATGCGGATCTTCCAGTTCGATTTCTTTGGCAACCGTTACACCGTCTTTGGTGATTTGCGGTCCGCCGAATGATTTGTCTATGATTACGTTTCTTCCCTTCGGTCCCAATGTAACTTTCACGGCGTCGGCCAATGCGTCAACACCGCGCTTGAGACCTTCTCTTGCTTCGAAATCGAATTTTATTTCTTTTGCCATAGCGATTAAATTTTTTGTTTTTGATTTTCGATTGCTCTTTTGCACAAATTGTGCCATTAAAAATAACAATGTCAGTTTGTCAGGTTGCGGATATTCGATTCAAAATTTCTGTCCCCGTTTTGAAGGCTAAACGGGTGGTAATGAGGGATTTTGTAGGTTTGAACCGCTATTGTGAATATTTCTTTTTTTTTGACTGACATTTCCGTTAAATAATATAATCATTAACCTTACGTTATTATCATGTATAAGTGAATAAAATGACTGTTGCCTATGAGTAATGATTACGCTGTTTTTTATCGTCGACGTGAACAAAGCCGTTTGGATGCCAAAATTCGTTACATTCAATGCTATTCCAAGGCTTTTCGGAGTGTTTATGTTTCTTCGTTGCGACAAAAATTGATTTATTTTGTCAATTGAGATTACTTTTCGATTGCTGACGGATGAAATTTTGAAACACCAGCCGGTTATTTGATTAAAATTTTTGCGGCTGAAAAGATTATTTTAAGCGAAAGCTCCATAGTTTTTCGAATTTTTGTATTTTAGGATTTATAATCAGGCGGCAATAGGGGATTTCGGGGTGATTCTCAAAATAGTTATGATGGTATGCTTCGGCCGGCCAAAAGCGGGTGAATATTTCCAGTGAAGTGACTACGGGTTTGGGGTATAACGGGGATTTGTTGAGTTCCAGAATTTTGTTTTTGGCCGTTTCCAATTGCTTTTCGTCCCGCCAAAAAATTACGGAGCGATATTGTGATCCGATATCGGCGCCTTGCCGGTGTGCTTGGGTAGGATCATGGGTGGAAAAGAATATGTCCAGGATTTCATCAAAGGAGATTATCGAGGGATTGAAGTCGATTTTAACTACTTCGGCATGTCCGGTTTGTCCGGTTTTGACGTTTTCGTATGATGGATTATCGAGCCAACCGCCACTGTATCCGGGTTCTACATGGAAAATGCCTTTGACACGTTTATAGATTGCTTCGGTGCACCAAAAGCAGCCGCCGCCCAAGATCGCTGTTTTTACGGATTTATTTTTCGATGGCATTTTCGTTTTTTTTGATAAATGTTTCATACAGGTAGGTGAGTGTAAAGGTAGGGATAAAATCGCTTCCGGGAAGGATCTCTTCCAAAAAACTAATGGTTCCGGAAATTTTTCCAATGGTGCCGGGATACATTTTCATGAGTAAATAGGCTGATAGGGGCGCCCAAATAACGTCGGAAAATTCCCCGATTCCCGGGATGGTGAAACTGAGCAACCCGATTCCGTCCAACAACAGGTTGAGCAAGAATTTTTTCGGGCTGAATGATGTCGATTGCATGATCAGAAATCTTTGTCGCGACAAATATATTCAAATTTTATTCCGGAAATAAGGACAAAATAATTGAAGAAAAAAGCGTATTTTTGTGAGTTATGGAAAAGGAGACAAAAAATATCGATTATAAAGCGGGAGATTTTTGTGCGCCCGGCTTAAATTGTGCTTCGTGTGCCAAAGCCGGAATTTGCGATTGGAACGGTGTTAATAAATTGACGGTATTCGATATTTTTTCCGGCATTCCGCAACCGGATACGGGAAATTTTTTTCCTTTCGTCGAGGTTCGTTTCAAGAATACACGTAAGGATTTTTATTACGGTGGCGATCGTTTGTGGTATGTCGGGCAAGCCGTAGCGGTGGAATCGTCCACCGGAGGTTATGACGTGGGAATCATTTCCGCAATAGGCGAAACGGCACGATTGCAAATGCGTGAACGGGGGGTGAAACCGGACGAGGAAAGCCTGAAGAAAATCTATCGTCCCGCCACGCAACGCGATTTGGATATATGGAAAAAATATCGCGAAAAGGAGGAATGGACTAAGTTACGTTCGCGCGAAATCGCCAAAAGCTTGGGTTTGGTAATGAAAATTTCCGATATCGAATATCAAGCGGACGGCAGCAAGGTAACCATTTATTATACGGCGGAGGACCGGGTGGATTTCCGCGAATTGATTAAGATTTTGGCCAAGGAATTTTCCACACGAATAGAGATGCGCCAAATCGGATACCGGCAGGAAGCGGCACGTCTCGGCGGATTGGGGAGTTGCGGACGTGAATTGTGTTGCTCTTTATGGATGACCGATTTCAGAAGTGTTTCTACACAATCGGCAAAATATCAGCAATTGGCGATTAATACTTCCAAGTTGACCGGACAATGCGGAAAATTGAAATGCTGTTTAAATTTCGAATTGGATTCCTATAAGGACGCCTTGAAGGAATTTCCCGACGAGAATTTAATATTGCAAACGGAAAAAGGCGAGGCCAAATCCATGAAAATCGATGTGTTCAAGGGACATATTTGGTATGCTTATACGGAAGGAGAAAATCACCTGTGGTATAAACTCAACTTGGAACAGGTAAACGAAATTATGGAATTGAACAAGCGGAATTTGAAATCGCCTTCCTTGGAATCTTATGCCGATGATTTGAAATTGGAGAAATCCTTGGATCGAATTATTACGTCGGATAGTCTGCTATCCGATAATATTAACCGTTTCGACGAAAAGAAAAGGAAAAAGAAGAAAACGAAAAGAAAAAAATCAAAAAACAAACCGGACAAAGCAATGAAGTCCGCGCAAAAAAAGCAAGGAAATGGTCGTAACCCTAAGCAGTCGAACAAAAGGCGCCGTTCTTAATGCGCTGATTGTCATTTTGTTACTGTCCTCGTGCAAACGTCCGGAATTGCCCGAATTTGCAAGAACGGAATTTTTTAAAGGCGGAGTTTGGAACAGGGGTGCGCGGGTCCGGTTTGTCTATAAACCTGTAAAGACGGGGAAAAAAAATGTGTTTATTTTCCTTGAAAATACAAATGACTATCCGTATAGTAATATTTTTATCATAGCTAAAATGCAACATGGCGGTCAAGTAGCAGTCGATACATTTGAATATGAAATGGCCGAAGGAACGGGGAAATGGCTGGGAAGGAAAGTGAAAAATACATATGAAAATTTATTTGTTTATAAATTGAACTGGCCTGTGAAGGATACGACGCAAGTTGTTTTTGAACTGGAACCGGCCACACGTCGGGTGGATAAAATAGAAGGGGACATCCGCTTGAAAGGTGTGGCTTCCGTTGGCATCATTGTTGAAGCGGTGAAACAAAATTCCGATAATCCATGAATCGAGTCGAAAAGAAACAACATAAGAAGAAAAAAAATAGCGGTTACGGGAAGTATTTATTCCGTTTGTGGATGCTGTATTTTGCCGGAATCGGCTTTGTTTTTCTGATTTTTTGGATGGCCGGCAAAGGATGGCTTGGCTATATGCCGGGATTTGAGCAATTGGAAAATCCTAAAACCGATTTGGCAACGGAAATTATTTCGTCCGACGGGGTTACGATAGGGAAGTTTTTTCACCAAAACAGAACACCCGTTCAATATAAAGATTTGCCGCCTCATTTGGTGGATGCTTTGGTGTCTACCGAAGACGAACGTTTTTATGATCATCCCGGAATCGATATCAAATCCACCACGAGAGCGGTGGTTTTCCTTGGAAAAAAAGGGGGAGCGAGCACACTTACGCAACAATTGGCCAAACTTTTATTCCATCACGAAGGTTCCAAGAATATTTTGAAGCGTATCAAGCAAAAAATCAAGGAGATTGTTATTGCAGCCAAATTGGAACGTCAATATACCAAGGAAGAAATCATTGCGCAATATCTGAATACTTACGATTGGGGTCATCAAGCGGTGGGAATTCGTTCGGCTGCACGGATATATTTCGGAAAAGAACCGAAAGATTTGAGTCTTGAAGAATCCGCCATGTTGGTGGGAATGTTAAAAAATTCGTCGTTGTATAACCCGATTCGTCGTCCCGAATTGGTTAGGAAGCGCCGGAATGTGGTATTCAAACAAATGTATAGAAACGGATTTCTGACTGAAGAAAAAAAGGATTCATTACAAAAATTGCCATTGAAATTGAATTATCAACCGGAATTACATAATACGGGAATAGCCACTTATTTCAGGGAATATATACGGCAATTTATGAAGAAATGGGTGAAGGAAAATCCCAAACCGGACGGTAGTTATTATGATATTTATGCCGATGGATTGAAAATTTATACAACCATTGACTCCCGTATGCAAACCAATGCCGAACGCGCTGTGGCCGAGCATATGAAAAATTTGCAGCGGGAATTTTTTCGCCAAGGCAAGCAAAACAAAACTTTTCCGTTTGTCAAGTTGAGCCTCAAACAAATCGAAAAATTAATGGAGCGCTCCATGCGTAATTCCGAGCGTTGGAAATCATTGGCCAAAGCCGGAATGAACGAAGATTCCATCCGGCAAAGTTTTTTTGAAAAAACGAAAATGCGTATTTTCTCTTGGGGCGGGGATATCGATACGGTTATGACGCCGTATGACAGCATTCGTTATTATAAATCCTTCTTGCACGCGGGATTGTTGTCGATGGAGCCATCCACGGGTTTTGTTAAGGCATGGGTGGGTGGAATTAATTTTCGTCATTTCAAATATGACCATGTTTATCAAGGAGCGCGTCAGGTCGGATCCACATTTAAACCCTTTGTTTATGCCACGGCCATTGCACAAAAACATTTGTCGCCTTGTGATACTTTTCCCAATACGCCATATACGATAAAAGCCGGCCGTTGGGGATTGCAAAAACCATGGTCGCCCAAGAACGCCGGCGGGCAATACGGCGGTTGGATGACTTTGAAGGAAGCTTTGGCCAATTCGGTGAATGTAATTACCGCCCGTTTGATTGATATGGTGGGGCCGCAACCGGTAATCGATTTGGCCAAGCAATTGGGAATCAAAAGTAAAATTCCCTATGCGCCTTCCATAGCGTTGGGAACGCCGGACATTAAATTGATTGAGATGGTGGGAGCCTTCAACGGTTTTGCCAATCAAGGACAATATATCGAGCCGGTTACCGTTTTGCGGATTGAAGACAAAAACGGACGTGTATTGTATGAATACAAGCCGTTTACGCGTGATGTCCTGAGCCCGCAAATGGCATACGTGGTGACAAATTTATTGGAAGGCGTCACACGCTACGGTTCTGGCGCAAGGCTTCGCCATGCTTTCATGGCTAAAAACCCTGTATATAAACGTATTATCACCGGATACCCCTATCGATTTACCAATCCGATAGCCGGTAAAACGGGAACCACGCAAGATCAATCCGACGGTTGGTTTATTGGCTACGTACCGAATTTGGTTACCGGTGTCTGGGTGGGCGGTGAAGACCGTTCGGTGCATTTTCGCAGCATTCAATACGGTCAAGGTGCTTCCATGGCTTTGCCGATTTGGGCACTGTACATGAAAAAAAATTACGCCGACAAAGAATTGGGCATTTCCGATAAACCGTTTCCCAAACCCGACGGAATCCCCGTTAACTTGAATTGTGATGACAATCAAACACAAGAACAAAATAAACCCGAGGAGCAATCGCCCCTAAATGATTTGTAATCATGGATTTGCATAGACCGAATAAGCATGCTTTCGATCCGGAAGCATTGGAATTTGAAAAAAAATTACGCCCCGTCACCTTCGACGATTTTACGGGTCAAGAACAAATAATCGAAAACCTGAAAATCTTTGTAGAAGCCGCCAATCGCCGGGGTGAGGCATTGGATCATACGCTGTTTCACGGCCCTCCGGGATTGGGAAAAACCACCTTGGCACACATTCTGGCCAACGAACTGGGCGTGTCAATCAAAACCACATCGGGCCCCGTATTAGACAAACCGGGCGATTTGGCCGGGTTGCTTACCTCATTGGAACCGCGCGACGTATTGTTTATCGATGAAATCCACCGCCTTTCGCCGGTGGTGGAAGAATATCTCTATTCGGCAATGGAAGATTACAAAATCGATATTTTGATAGAAACCGGTCCCAATGCCCGTAGTGTGCAAATCAATTTGGAACCTTTTACCTTGATAGGGGCCACCACCCGTTCGGGATTGCTCACCGCCCCCATGCGCGCCCGTTTCGGCATCAAAGCCCGCTTGAATTATTACGACCGCGAATTGCTGGCCGAAATTATCAAACGCAGTGCTTCCATCCTGAAAGTGGCCATTCATGACGATGCCGCTACGGAAATAGCCCGAAGAAGCCGGGGTACACCCCGAATTGCCAATGCATTATTGCGCAGGGTAAGAGATTTTGCGGAAATCAAAGGCGACGGCACAATCAATTTGGACATTGCCAAGTATGCCTTGCAAGCCCTCAACGTGGACGAATACGGATTGGACGAAATGGACAATAAAATTTTGTTGACCATTATCGACAAGTTCGGCGGAGGCCCCGTCGGGTTGGGAACTTTGGCCACGGCGGTGGGCGAAAACGCCGAAACGATCGAAGAAGTGTACGAACCTTTTCTCATTCAGGAAGGATTTATCAAGCGAACGCCCCGCGGAAGGGAAGTAACCTTGAGGGCTTACGAACATTTGGGACGAACACCCGGGGGGACGCAAGGGCGTTTGTTTTAAAAAAGGGATTGATGAAAAAAGCGGGACTTTTATGGGTTTTATTATTCTTTTGGGTAACCGTAAATGCCCAGCAATTATCCGCCGGTTACGGTATGTTTGAGATTTCCGCCCGTTTCGGACTTTATAAGGGAAGCGGTGTCTCCTATACCCACGTGTTTCCGAACCGGTTTTTTTTGCAATCGGGGTATGCGTTTTTGCATAGACCGGCGCAAAACCTTCCGGACGATTTCGAGGGTTGTCCGCCGCGCGATTTGCTTCAATCTTTTGAACTTACTGCGGGTAAATTATTTCCTTTGAATGCCTTCGGCACTTTCGGATTTCATTTGGGTGGCGGATTTTCGATAAACCGGTTTTCGGTACGTGAAAATTTTAGCTATGTGCAACGTGGTTTCAAAGACGATTCGGTTAATTCTTTCTTAGGTTTGGACGGCGGTTCGTCCTGTCGTTCCAATTATACATCGGATGCCGGGAATTATCTTCGCCCCGGTTTGATTTTTAATCCCGGCTTATATTTTCGCTTCTACAGGAAATGGTCTATGGGGCTTACTTCGGGCGTTCATTATGCGGACCGGCGGTTTCTTTTTTATCTTCAGACAGGAATCGTTTATAGTCCCGCAATAAAGAAAAAAGAAGATGGCCCCGGCCGGAAGGAAACCGGCAAACCGTCCTCGACCCGGAATAGCATTTTTGTAAGCATAGGAAACGGCGCATCCTTATATTCCCTGCAATACGACAGGGTGTTCGGCCCTGCATTACGCCATTTTTGGGTGTCCGGAGCGGGTTTGGGATTTGCTAAATTTCGAGGTAAATCGGTCGCGGTCTGCGCTTTGTCTTTAACTAAAGCATTTAATTTTTCGGGCGCCAATCATTTTATCGAAACGGGTGCCGGAGTTTCGTATGCGCTTCACGGTCCGGCGTTCCTTTATCCCGTGTTGGGTTACCGCTACCACCGGCGCTACAAACCTTACGGATTTCATTTTAAACTTACCGCCACTTATCCTTCCAACGAAGTGGAAGATTATTTTCCCTTGCCTTCTATTTCATTTTCCGTGGGTTTTGGATTTTGACAGGTTTTCCGGACCAAAGCACGGGCATATCCGGTTTCGACGAGTAGTAATGCTATGTAAGCGGTTGCAAAAAAGAACGTAACGGCCTTAAAATTCTTTACCTCCGCCCAAGCCAAAACAAAAGCGAAAAAAAGCCCGGAGAAGATGATTTTCAATCCGCCGGCAATCAAATAAACAAAAAGAATTTTGAACTTATTTCGCCGGGCGGTTACATACAAGCTCAACATAACCGCTCCGAAAACAAACCAATGATAAAACAACATCAACCTAAGGGCACCGTTGTCCGTTTTGTTGAAATACGACGTAATGAAGTAAAGGATTGCCGGGATAATGAACCCGGAGATCGTATAAAAAACCGGTTTTTTCATTTGTGCCGTTTGCCGAGCGTTGAATAAGTGTGCATAAGCGCCAAAAATACGGCTATTAAGCTAAAAAGCATGGTAAACCAAGGAATTTCCAACGCTAATTTTTTATCGAGCCAAAGTCCGGATGCTACGCCCAAGCCTATGATGGCAAGCATTTCAAAGGCAATTCCCGAGAAGTAGGCCAACCGTTGTGCCCGTTCAGCCGGCTTTTTGTTTGGATTCAAGTCGGGTGGATTTAGCGGAGGTCATTTCGCAAGTGGCGTTGAATTCGGCGCCTTGCTCCACGGCCAGTTTTCCTGTTTTGACGTTTCCTTCGATTTTGGCCGAACTTTTTATGCTGAGCAGTTCTTCCACGATTAAATCTCCCGAGACTTCACCCATAATTTCGGCTTGACCGGCTTTAACCGTGCCGGTGAGCTTTCCGGTAGAACCGACTACCAATTTTCCCGATGTCTCGAAATTTCCTTCAAAAATTCCGTCGATACGAAAATCTTCTTGCGATACGATATCGCCTTTAATACGGGTGGATTGTCCGAAACGGTTGGGTTGTTTGGAAGCTGATGTTTGGCCGTTTTTCTTTTTATCGGAAAACATGATTTATTGTTTTTTTGAGTTAGGTGTAATTTGTTTGGTGAACTGCAAATTTATGTATTTATTTCGTGAAATGACGAATGTTTCGGGTAATTTGCAAGCTTTTTCGATGAGTTTTTCCCGGATATATTCCGCCGATTGCGGGCTTAGATAGGTTCCGCTCAACAAAAAGACGGTTTGGTCGTCAAAGCGGTCGGTGAAGAAATATTTGCTCGAGGCTTTTTCTTCTTCGAAAACGGTTTGAAGGCATTGCTTCATTATTTGAATTCCACTAGTGTCTTTAAAGACGTGTACCAGATAATAAGGCGGTTCGTCTTTGGGTTTGTCGTATTTGATTTTCAGAACTTTCAGTTTTTTTATTAGGTCTTTGGCGTGGTCGGTATAAGTGCCTTCGGGGTGTAATTGAATCAGACGTTCCAGTTCGTCGATATAGGCATCGATGCCTTGAAGTTTTCCTTTTGTTTTGGCCGAAAGAAGCAGAAGTTTGGGTGCGTCGGGATGGTTTTTGAATTTGTCGTAGGCACTTTCGGTCTTGGACAATGCTTCGCTCCACTTGCCTTTTTCGTAGGATTGATAAGCATCTTGGAATGCTTCCAAAAACGCTTTGGACGAGTTGGCTTGTTCGCTTTCGGGATTTTGAATAAACCGGGTAAACGGACTGTCGGGAAAATCTTTTTCCAATATGTTTTTCATTTGCCCGGCCGGTTTCTCACGTCCGGTTTTGGTATAAATTTTATATAACATGTAGTAAGCCTGAGCTTGTTGTTCGGGGTCGGGACGGGATTGTAAAACGGTTTTGAGATTCTTTTCGGCCAGTTCGTATTCTTTAAATTTTTCGTTGGCATAGTTGATGCCCAAATACAAATGCGCTTTAACGATGAGTTTTTCGATGCTGTCGATTTCTTTTTCCGTTTTGGGAAGCCGTTTTAGGTAATAAGCCACGTTTAGCGTATCGTCTTCGGGAGCAATGCCATTTTCTTTGGGTTTTTCTTCTTTTTTTTCTTCATCTGCGATTTCTTCGTCACTTCCGTATTTATTGGTCAATCGCCAAAGATCTTCGAGTCTTCGGTCGCCCCAGTTTTTTTTGAACAGTTCTTTGCCTTGTTTGACTTGTTCGGGGTTGTAAAAGTAGAATGTTCCGCTTGGTTCGGTTCGGATTGCGGCTTTTACCTGTTCTTCTTTTTTTCGTCGCAGCCGTGCGATATAATTTTCGATTTTTTTCACTTGCCGGGCGCTGTCCAAGCGAATAAACTTCAAGATGCTGTCGTTACGTTGAATAATTTCTTCCCATTTTACGATTTGGTCGATACTTCGGCGTCGTTGAGAGACCAAAAGGTAATCCAATGTATTTTTATCCATTACCGTGAGCATGCTGTCGAGATATTTGCCCGTTTTCAGGTAATTTTTCCGGTTCCAATGGATGTCGGCCATTTTTTCGTAGGCCAATCGTTTGAGGCTTTTGTTGGACGAACGGGCGGCTGCGGTGTAGTTTTGCAAGGCGCCGAGCGTATCGTGACGTACTTCCAATATTTCGGCTTTTCGGAAGTGCATATCGGGAAAATATTTATTGAAGTAATAATTATCGAGCCAAACTTTGAGTTTTTTTAGATTTTTTTCGTGCGTTAAGGTATCATCTTTATCCAAATGCATGCGGTATAATTTGGTATGGATGATGAAATTTTCGGGGTAATTTTTTTTCAGGATGAGTTCGGTCATGGCTTTGGCCGAATCGAGTTTAAACAGTTTTTCCCATACCTGTGCGGATTTAAAGGCCAGGGTGTTTTTCAAATGCTTGTTTTTAGCCGTTCGTGCCGCTTTGGAGAGGAATTGGGCAACGGTGTCGTTTAATCCGTTTTCTCTAAAGCTTTCGGCAATAAAGGCGTAGGCCCACGCCCGGGTATCGGGTTTGGTTTCGGGGTTGTTGGTGATCCGGGCTAATCGTTGGCGCGCCAATCGGGTATTGCCGAGCTTGAGTAATGTTTTGGCACGCCAAAGTTGGAGTTCGTTGCGCAGGTTGGTGTCGTAGTAATTATCCAGAGCGTAGTTGAAAGCATCCAAGGAGGCAAGATATCTTTGGTCGTAATATCGGCTCATACCCAGCAAAAGCATGGCTTCGTCCATTCTGACATTGTGTTCGGTGCCTCGTATTTCCATGCTGTGTTTTTGAATGGCTTTGGCGGCTTTTTCTTCGGCGGTGGCAATGTGTTGGGATTTGGATTGTCCGGGCAAATAGATTTTGTCGTCGAATTCGATGCCTTCAAGTGAGAGTTCGCGGTAAAAATCCGACTCGTTTTTGTTTTTAAGTTCTTCCACGCCTTTTTTCAGGCTTTCGCTGCCGTTGAATAAAATATTGTATTTGGCCGTGAGGGCGTGGTAATTTCGACTTACCACCGTTGAATTTTTGGTTGAACACGAAATAACCGTAAGGACGACGGCGGTTAAAATCCAAAAATGAAAATACTTTTTCATATATCCGTTCGATACGCGTATTTTAACAACGAATGACCTTGCAATTTAGTGTAAATTTTAATTATGGAGGTATGTTCTTATGCTATTCGTAAGATTTTAAGCTGATTTCCAACAGTTTAAGTTTTAACAAATATTCGAATTTCGCATTGATATAATTGGTCAGGGCCTGCATTTTTCTCGATTTGATATTTTCCAAATCATACGGACTCATCAATCCGGCCTTGAGTTTTTCTTCGGCGTAACGGTAAGCCGTTTCGGCCGCTTCTTTGCTTTTAAGTGCCGCTTTTTCTTTTTCCCGTGCATTGATCACATCTGCATAAAGTTGATAAATCCGGTTGCGAAGTTGTTTTTTTTGTTGACTTAAGGCCATTTTGGATTTTTCCCATTCGATGGTGGCTTTTTGAATGCGTCTCCGGGTTTGAAAACGGTTGAATACGGGAATGTTGACACTGAAACCGAATGCGGTTCCGCTATTGTTTTCCAGCTGAGTGAAGTAGGGGTCGGGCGGACCGAGGATACGGCGAAAGTTGGGAGATATGACGGGTTCGTTGGTATTTTGGGTGATCCCGATAATACGGTACGGCTCGTCGGGGTCGATTTCGGCACCGATGACTTGCTCTCTATCGACAAAACGTGAGTTCCAGCTGAAAAAGAAGCTTATATTCGGATACAAACCGCTCCGGGCCGCTTGTATTTGACGCAAAGCCATTTTTTCTTGGGTGGCACTCATCAAATATTCGGGTAATTTCGTAATATTTTCTTCAAACAGTTTTTCGGGTTCTTTGAGTAAAATGGCTTCGTTTACGGGAAAGCGTTCCGTTCGTGGGTCGATGTCAAAATTATTGATATCGTTCAGTTCGAGCAATTGGGCCAGGTTCATCAGCGACAGTTTCAACAGGTTTTTGGTTCGGATATAATTGAAGTAATCGTTGGCGGCTTGGGCTTCGAGGTCTTTCAGGTCGCTTTGCGGCCGTATGCCGGCGTTAACCAATTCTTTCATTTTTTCGACTTGTGCCAAGGCGCTTTGCCATTGCGATTGAGCGGCTTTGAGCGCTTCGTTGTTCATCAGTGCCTGCAGGTAAGCGTTGGTGATGTTGGTTTCGATTTCTTTTTGCCGGTTTTCGAGGCG